>OLOH01000295.1_pt1 | contig 40579 bp, 47 predicted proteins | sample 1673221 | NCBI WGS metagenome assembly OLOH01 (sample SAMEA3136767, study PRJEB25190) | human gut metagenome
AAGATCGTCATCGCTAAGGACGCCGAGGAGCGCGCTGAGGCCGAGATGAAGGCCGAGGCCGAGCTCGAGGCCAAGTGGGCCGCCGAGGACGCTGCTAATGGTGTTGCCACCGCGGAGGAGGATAACTAATGAAGCCCGCAGAGATTCGCGAGCTCTCCGACGAGCAGCTCGCCAAGAAGCTTGAGGACGGCCGCGCCGAGCTCTTCAACCTGCGTTTCCAGATGGCCACCAGCCAGCTGGACAACACGGCTCGCGTGACCAACGTCAAGCGTGACATTGCCCGCATTCTCACCGAGATGCGCGCCCGCCAGATCGCCGCTGAGGCGAAGTAGAAGAGTCTAGGGAGAAGAACATGAGCGATACCGAGGCTCGCAATCAGCGCAAGGTGCGCACGGGCGTCGTCACCTCTATCTCCGGTGCTAAGAGCATCGTTGTGACGATCAGCAACCGTAAGCGTCACCCCAAGTACGGCAAGATGATCACCATGTCCAAGAAGCTCCACGCTCACGACGAGGAGCAGGTTGCCAAGATCGGCGACACCGTTAAGGTCATGGAGACTCGCCCCCTGTCCAAGACGAAGCGTTGGCGCCTCGTTGAGGTCGTTGAGGAAGCCAAGTAACAGCCAAGGCCCTCTTCTGGTACATGTGCGTCGCTCGTGTGGGCGCACCTCTGTACCGGACGAGCTCTTGAAAGGGATTTATCAATGATTCAGATGCAGACCATGCTCACCGTCGCCGACAACTCCGGCGCCAAGCGTGTGAGGTGCATTAAGGTCCTGGGCGGCTCCAAGCGTCGTTACGCCGGCCTCGCCGACGTCATCATCGCTGCCGTGCAGGAGGCCACTCCGGGCGGTTCCGTGAAGAAGGGCGACGTCGTTCGTTGCGTCGTTGTCCGTACCGCCAAGGAGAACCGCCGCAAGGACGGCAGCTACATCAAGTTCGACCAGAACGCTTGCGTCCTGATCGACAAGGACGGTGGCCCCGTTGGCACCCGTATCTTCGGGCCTGTCGCCCGCGAGCTGCGCGACCACAAGTACATGAAGATCGTCTCGCTCGCACCTGAGACGCTTTAGAAGGAGTCGCCACTATGGCTAAGATGAAGATCAAGAAGGGCGACACCGTCGAGGTCCTCTCTGGCAAGGACAGGGGCAAGCGCGGCCTGGTCGTGCGCGCCCTTCCCTCTGAGGGCAAGGTCGTCGTCGAGGGCGTTGCCGTCGCCAAGAAGGCTGTCCGCCCGACGCAGGAGAACCAGCAGGGTGGCTTCGTGAACAAGGAGATGCCCATCCACGTCTCCAACGTCGCGCTGATCGACCCCAAGACCGACAAGCCCACGCGCGTCGGCTACCGCTTCGAGGAGGACGGCACCAAGGTCCGTTACGCCAAGAAGTCCGGCGAGGTCATCCCCGACCCGTATAAGAAGTAATTTAAGCGGTTTCCGCTAGCTCGCTTCTGAAGGCGCCCCATTGTTGGGGCGCCTTATTTGTCGCTTTCCCACGATACGAAATACCGCTCCGCGATTAATAGAGCCGCTCACGGGTGAGCGGCGGTTAGGACGGGCGAAGTGGGGGACGCTAGGTCAAAGGGAAGCGCCGCCGAGAATGTTCTCGCGGCCAGACGAAGGGAGCGACCATGGGAGTGATGGCAGAGGAGAAGCTGGAGATCGGCCCCGATACGCTCGAGGGCTACCTCCGCTCGAACACCCGCGTCTTTACCAAGGTCAACGACGCCACGTATTACGTCACCCACACTGATGGGTACTGGCGCGTACAAGATTGCGCGAACCTCAATGACAAGGGTCACTTTACGGATTGCTCCGAGCTGGTTCCTACGGTCAACGAGGTGATGAACCTTCCCGTGTTCGACGGAAAGTCCCTCGTAGATGTTGCCGCTGAGGCCGAGTTCTATGCGAGCGTTCCCGAGTAACCGCTAGATTCGAACAAGATTTCAGTGGGGCTGATGTCCGTGAGGCGTCGGCCCCACTACTTGTCTTAAAGCGTCGGCTGTTTGATGCCATCTGCAAACAGCAACGGCGCACGAATAAGAGGTGCAGAATCGAGTAATCTCAATCTGTTAAACCGATTTGTGAGTTAGTCGTGAACGGTTAGCTTGCAGGGGGATCTTGTCGATTTTTGACTAGAAATCCCCTGTGTAAAGGCATATCCTTATGAGCTGCACTGTGAAGGCTCCTGCCGATTAGCCGTCGGACAGGAGGCATGAGGATAACGAGGCATCGACCTATGGTCGCTACCTGCGGCTTTACGGTCAGGCAAGGGGAGTCATGCTTGCCAGCCTGCGCCAACCCCATGCTTAAAACCCCAAGAGGAGTGAACATGGCTGAGGAGAAGTACGTCCCGCGTTTCAAGACCAAGTACAACGACGAGGTCCGTGCCAAGCTCATCGAGCAGTTTGGCTACACCAACCCGATGACCGTTCCGCAAATCGAGAAGATCGTCGTGAACATGGGCGTCGGCGAGGCCGCGACCGATTCCAAGGCTATCGACGGTGCTGTCGCTGACCTTCGCACCATCACCGGCCAGCAGCCGACCATCCGTCGTGCCCGTAAGTCCATCGCTACCTTCCACCTCCGTGAGGGCCAGCCCATCGGCGCCAAGGTCACCCTCCGCGGCGACCGTATGTGGGACTTCCTGGATCGCCTGATTTGCATTGCCATCCCGCGCATCCGTGACTTCCGTGGCATCTCCTCCAAGAGCTTCGACGGCCGTGGCAACTTCTCCATGGGCGTTACCGAGCAGCTCATCTTCCCGGAGATTGACTTCGACAAGATGGACCACACCCGCGGCATGGACATCACCATCGTCACCACCGCGAAGACCAACGAGGAGGGCAAGGCCCTGCTCGACGCCTTTAACTTCCCGTTCAAGGAGAACTAGAGGTAATCCCGTCGCCTGCGAGAGCGGGCGGCGTGTTGTCGCTTCGGCGGCATAGACAAAGCCGCGCAAAAAGCGCGACCGTCACCCAGAAGGAGGATTTGTGGCTAAGACATCGATGATCGTCAAGGCTCAGCGTGAGCCGAAGTACTCGACGCGCACTCAGAACCGCTGCCAGCGCTGCGGCCGTCCGCACAGCGTGTATCGCAAGTTCGGCCTGTGCCGCGTGTGCTTCCGCGAGCTCGCGAGCAAGGGCGAGCTTCCCGGCGTCCGCAAGGCGAGCTGGTAGGCCTACAAGGTCTAGCGGCTCCCAGGGCAGACGGAAGACTCCCGTCCAGGCATCCCGGCCAAGGGCTCGGGTGAACCGGACGAAGAGGTTCATCCCTACCGAAGGAGAATCCCAATGAACGTTACCGATCCTATTGCAGACATGCTTACGCGCATCCGCAACGGCAACACCGCCGGCAAGGACGTCGTGAGCATGCCCTCCAGCAAGGTGCTTGCTGAGGTCGCCCGCGTCATCGCGGAGGAGGGCTACATCGATGGCTATGCCGTCGAGGACACCACCCCCCAGAAGACCCTGCACGTCACTCTGAAGTACGGCGCTCGCCACGCCCGTATCATCCGTGGTATCAAGCGCATTTCCAAGCCCGGCCTGCGCATCTACTCCAAGGCCGAGGATCTTCCTCGCGTCCTCGGTGGCCTGGGCACCGCCGTCATCTCCACCTCCAAGGGCATGATGTGCGACCGCGACGCTCGTAAGCTTGGCGTCGGCGGCGAAGTCATCGCCTACATCTGGTAACTCACGGCAGGATAGGAAAGGAGACACTATGTCCCGCATTGGCAAGAAGCCTGTCCAGATTCCCGCCGGAGTCACTGTGACAGTCAACGGCACCACCGTGAACGTCAAGGGCCCCAAGGGCGAGCTTGAGCGCACGTTCTCCGATCTCGTCACCATCACGGAGGAGGGCGAGGATATCCTCGTCACCACCAACGATGAGACCCGTGAGGCCAACGCCCAGCACGGCCTGACCCGCACCCTCATCCACAACATGGTCATCGGCGTGTCCGAGGGCTTCATGAAGCAGCTTGAGCTCACGGGCGTTGGTTACCGTGTCGCTCTCAAGGGCAAGGATCTTGATCTTTCCCTCGGCTACTCTCACCCCGTGATCTATGCTGCCCCTGAGAACATCACCTTCGAGGTCCCCGATAACACCCACATCAACGTTAAGGGCATCTCCAAGGAGCAGGTCGGCCAGGTTGCCGCTGAGATCCGCATGAAGCGTCCTCCCGAGCCGTACAAGGGCAAGGGCATCCACTACATGGGTGAGCACATCCGCAGGAAGCTCGGCAAGGCCGCTAAGTAGCGACCGCTAAGGCAGTCATAAAAGTCCGCCACCCTGTCAGGTGGCGGCGTGACTAAGGAGATTGGTATGAACAAGCAGCAGGCGAAGCGAGCCGGCCTCAAGCGCCGTGAGCGTCGCGTCCGCTCCAAGATTTGCGGCACCGCCGAGCGTCCGCGTCTTTCCGTGCACCGCACCAACGCGCACATCTACGCTCAGGTCATCGACGACGTCGATGCCAAGACGATCTGCACCGCCTCGACGCTCGACGCCGAGTTCCGTGCCACCGGCAACCTCGGCTCCAACAAGGAGGCCGCTGAGTTTGTCGGTAAGATGATCGCCGAGCGCGCTCTCAAGGCTGGCGTCGAGACCGTCACCTTCGATCGTGGCGGCCGCATCTACCACGGCCGTGTCAAGGCTCTCGCAGACGGCGCCCGCTCCGCGGGCCTGAAGTTCTAGGAGGTATCTGTAATGGCTCGTAACCCGAAGCAGCAGCGCGAAGCCTCCGAGCTTGAGGAGCGCGTCGTCTTCATCCACCGTGTTTCCAAGACCGTCAAGGGCGGTCGTCGTATGTCCCTCGTCGCCCTCGTGGTCGTTGGCGACGGCAAGGGCAACGTCGGTCTCGGCATGGGCAAGTCCGCCGAGGTGCCCCTGGCCATCCAGAAGGCGTCTGACAACGCCAAGAAGAACATGTTCAAGGTGCCTCTGACCGAGACCGGCTCCGTGCCTCACGAGGTTATGGGTGAGTTTGGCGCCGCGCGCCTCCTCATCAAGCCGGCCATCGAGGGTACCGGTGTCATCGCCGGCGGCCCCGTGCGTCCGCTCTTCGAGCTCGCTGGCATCAAGAACGTCCTGTCCAAGTCGATGGGTTCCAGCAACGGCCTCAATATCATCAAGGCCGGCGTTGACGCCCTTCAGCAGCTCTCCAGCCCGGAGGAGACCGCCGAGCGCCGCGGTCTCACCGTCGCCGAGATGTTCGTTGGTAAGGAGAACTAGACATGGCGAAGACCCTTACGATCAAGCTCGTTAAGAGCCCTGTCTGTGGTGTCAAGAAGGACCAGACGGCCACCGTCCGCGCCCTCGGCCTCCACAAGATCAACAGCGTCGTCGAGCAGCCTGACAACGAGAGCATCCGCGGGATGATCTTCAAGGTCAAGCACCTCGTCACCGTGGAAGAGAACTAGGAGTCACCACATGCAGCTCAACGATCTGCGTCCCGCTGAGGGCGCCAAGAAGGCACGTAAGCGCATTGGTCGCGGCAACGCCTCCGGTCACGGCACCACTGCCGGCCGCGGCACCAAGGGCCAGCTTTCCCGCTCTGGTGGCGGCAAGGGTGCCGGCTTCGAGGGCGGCCAGCAGCCGCTCGCGATGCGTCTCCCGAAGCTCCCCGGCTTCACCAACCGCAACCGCGTCGAGTACGCTCCGGTCAACGTCTCCCGTCTCGAGGAGAAGTTCGCCGATGGTGATACCGTCGATACCGCTAGCCTTATTGCTGCCGGCATCATCAAGCGTGAGTACGAGCTCGTTAAGGTTCTCGGCAACGGCGAGATCACCAAGAAGCTTACCGTCAAGGTGGACAAGGTTTCCGCCTCTGCCAAGGCCAAGATCGAGGCCGCTGGTGGAAAGGTAGAGCTCCCGTGCTAAACGGATTCCTCAACGCGTTCCGCGTGAAGGAGCTCCGCAGCAAGATCCTGCTTACCGTGGGAATCCTCGTGCTGTACAGGATCGGGGCCTACGTCCCCGTGCCCGGCATCCCCTTCCAGGGGATGCTCTCGGCATATCAGTCGAGCTCCAGCGCTAACAGCGCGATTGCCGTTCTGAACCTGTTCAGTGGTGGCGCTCTGTCCCGCGTGTCGGTGTTTTGCCTTGGCATCATGCCTTACATTACGGCTCAGATCATCATGCAGATGTTCCAGGCCGTGATTCCGAGCCTCGGTACCCTCGCTCGCGAGGGCGAGTCTGGCCAGCGTAAGATAACGCAGTACACGCGCTACCTCACGGTCGCGCTTGCCCTGCTGAACTCCGTGGGCTATCTGTTCCTCTTCAAGAGCTCGAGCTTCGGCATCGATTTCTCGCAGGCCGGTATGCCTGGTTGGCTGATGGACACCGTGGTTGTCGTTTCCATGCTGGCCGGCGCCATCCTCATCATGTGGATGGGCGAGGTCATCACGCAGCGTGGCATCGGCAATGGCATGAGCCTCATCATCTTCGCGAACATCATTGCGGGCCTGCCGACCTCGATCGTGCAGTCGCTTCGTACGGCCGACAATGGCGTGCTGATGACCGTCATGATCGTGGTGTTGATCGTCGCCGTCGTGCCCTTCATCGTCTACATCGAGCGCGGCCAGCGTCGCATCCCGGTGCAGTACGCCAAGCGCGTCGTCGGACGTCGCATGATGGGCGGACAGACGACGTACCTGCCGATTAAGGTCAACACCGCTGGCGTTGTCCCCATCATCTTCGCGAGCGCCATCCTGTACCTCCCGGCTCAGCTTGCGGTTTTCTTCCCTGGCGTGGGTTGGATTAACGCTTTTGCTAACGCCGTGAGCTCTGGTTGGCTGAACTGGGTGCTCTCCGTGCTCCTCATCGTTGGTTTCGCGTATTTCTACACCTCTATGGTGTTTAACCCCGATGAGACCGCTGACACCCTTCGTAAGCAGGGTGGCTTTATCCCTGGCGTTCGTCCGGGTTCTGCCACTGCCGCTTACATCAAGGACGTGCTGAACCACATCACGCTCCCTGGTGCGATTTTCATCGCCCTCGTAGCCGTTGTGCCGTCCATCGTGTTCACTTTTACGGGCAACTCGCTCGTCCAGGCCTTCGGCGGCACCTCCATCCTCATCATGGTGGGTGTTGCTCTGGATACGATTTCTCAGATCGAGAGCCAGCTGAAGACCGCAAACTACGATGGACTCTTCATTAAGTAGCAAGTCTCTTCATAGTTATCTTTGAGGGGGTCGGCGCCTTAGGGTGCCGACCCTTTTGTTTTGCGGTACGCTAGCTTCATCTTGTACTTCCCATTCGCAACCCGTGAAGAAAGAAGGCACTAATGAACATCGTTCTGCTCGGAGCGCCCGGCGCTGGCAAGGGCACTCAGGCTCAGAAGCTCGTCGAGGAGTTTGGCGTCGCTCACATTTCCACCGGCGACCTCCTTCGTGCCGCCGTTAAGGCTGGCACGAAGCTTGGCGTCAGGGCCAAGGAGTATATGGACGCCGGCCAGCTTGTTCCGGACAAGCTCGTCGTTGACCTCGTGAAGGAGCGCCTCGCTGCCGATGACGCCAAGAAGGGGTTCATTCTCGACGGCTTCCCGCGCAACACCGCTCAGGCTGTGACGCTTGACTCCGCTCTCGCGGACATGGGCCTTTCCCTTGATGCCGCCCTCCTTGTGGACGTCAAGGCCGAGGTCATCGTCGAGCGTCTCTCTTCTCGTCGCACCTGCCGCGATTGTGGCTACACCGCCCCTGCCGGCGTTGACGTCTGCCCCTCCTGTGGTGGCGAGATGTATCAGCGTGACGATGACAAGCCCGAGACCATCCAGAACCGCCTGAACGTCTATGAGTCCCAGACGGCTCCCCTTGTTGAGTACTACAAGGGCAAGGGCCTTCTCAAGGTCGTTGACGGCGACCGCCCGGTCGATGACGTTTACGCCGATGTCAAGGAGCTCCTCTCTCTATGATCATCATTAAGTCGCAAGACCAGATAGAGGCCATGCGACCTGCGGGTGCGCTCTCCAAGCTCACCCTTCGCCGTGTGGGTGCCATGATCATGCCGGGAGTCTCCACGATTGAGCTTGACCGTGTGGCCGAGAGCGTGATTCGCTCTCATGGCGGCACGCCCGCATTTAAGGGCTACGGTGGTTTCCCGGCTAGCATTTGCTGCTCCATCAACGGAGAAATCGTTCATGGCATCCCGTCCGCAGAGCGCGTGCTTGAAGACGGCGACATAGTTTCCATCGACACCGGCGCGGTAGTTGACGGCTGGGTTGGCGATAATGCCTGGACATTCTATTGCGGTAAGCCCAGCGATGCCGATAAAGGTCTCTGCGAGGTTACGCGCGATTGTCTCAAGGCTGGCATCGAAGCTGCCGTGCCCGGTAATCGCCTTGGCGACGTAGGCCATGCTATCCAGTCTCTCGCTGAGGAGAACGGCTACGGAGTAGTTCGCGATTACGTCGGTCATGGCATTGGCCGCGAGATGCACGAGGAACCCAACGTCCCCAACTACGGCAAGAAGGGGAGGGGCGTTAAGCTCCAGGCTGGCATGGTCATCGCCATCGAGCCCATGATTTGCATGAACGGCTATGATTCTCATGTGCTCCGTAATCGTTGGACGGTTGTCACCAATGACGGTGGAACGGCGGCTCACTATGAGAACACGGTTGCTGTTACTGAAGACGGCCCTGTCATCCTCACGACTGATGATGAAGGCCCCTGGTGTTCGATGATGGGTGGGGAATAGAGCAGACTACGAGTCGATATGCTCGTGACCCAAGCATCCATTAGAGGGCGACTTCAATCAAAATCTTATGGAGAACCCGCGCCTCGTAGACATGGCACGGGTTTTTCGTTATGATGTTCAGTCGCTGTGTCATGTGTCGAGGAAAAGGTAGCGCAGTGAGCAAACAGGACGCAATCGAGCTCGAGGGTAAGGTTCTCGAGCCGCTGCCCAACGCGATGTTCAACGTTGAGCTCGAGAATGGTCATGTCATTCTCTGCACCATTTCAGGCAAGATCAGGATGAACTACATCCGTATTCTTCCTGGTGACAAGGTCGTCGTCGAGATGTCGCCGTACGATCTCCAGCGTGGGCGCATTACCTACCGTTACAAGTAGGGCACCCTGCGGCGCGAGCCGCATGCCCGCAAGGGCTTTGCACTTCCCGCACGCGGAGCAAGGCGCGTGTGATCAGCCTTGGATTTTCTCGCCAGCGGCTGGGCGTTCATATAGGAAAGTAAGACACACCGAGAGGAAGAACGATGAAAGTACGTCCTTCGGTCAAGAAGATGTGCGATAAGTGCAAGATCATTCGTCGCCACGGTAAGGTGTACGTGATCTGCGAGAACCCGCGCCACAAGCAGCGTCAGGGCTAGGAGAGGAGCACAAGTTGGCCCGTATTAACGGCGTCGACCTCCCGCGCGAGAAGCGCGTTGAGATCGGACTCACCTATATCTACGGCATCGGCCGCACCACCGCCTCCAAGATCTGCGCCGCTACCGGCGTTGATCCGAGCACCCACGTGCGCGACCTCACTGAGGAAGAAGTCGGCAAGATCCGCGATTACATCGATGCTAACCTCACCGTCGAGGGCGACCTCCGTCGTGAGACGCGTCAGAACATTGCCCGCCTGATGGAGATTGGCTGCTACCGCGGCCTCCGTCACCGCAAGGGCCTCCCTGTCCGCGGTCAGCGTACGCACACCAACGCTCGCACCCGCAAGGGTAAGAAGCGTCAGGTCGGCGGCAAGAAGAAGAAGTAGGGGAGACTGACTAATGGCTACTGCTAAGAAGGGTGCGCAGGCCCGCGGCCGCATCAAGCGCGCCGACCGCAAGAACATCTCCGTCGGTCAGGCCCACATCAAGAGCACCTTCAACAACACGATCATCTCGATCACCGACCCCCAGGGCAACGTGATTTCCTGGCGCTCTGCCGGCATGGTCGGCTTCAAGGGCTCCCGTAAGTCCACGCCGTTCGCCGCTCAGATGGCTGCCGAGGCGTGCGCCAAGGAGGCCATGGAGCACGGCGTCCACAAGGTGTCCGTCTTCGTCAAGGGCCCGGGTTCGGGTCGCGAGACGGCCATCCGCTCCCTCCAGGCCGCTGGCCTCGAGGTTTCGAGCATCCAGGACAAGACCCCCATCGCGCACAACGGTTGCCGTCCGTGCAAGCGTCGCCGCGTGTAGGTAAGGAAGGAATCTAACTATGGCAGTGGATAGGACTCCTGTCCTTAAGAGGTGCCGCGCGCTCGACATTGACCCGATCGTGATGGGCATCAACAAGAAGTCGAACCGCCAGCCCAAGCGTCAGCGTCGCCAGGAGAGCGAGTACGGCCGTCAGCTTCGTGAGAAGCAGAAGGCCAAGTTCATCTACGGCGTGCTTGAGAAGCAGTTCCACATGTACTACGAGAAGGCTCTGAAGATTGAGGGCATCACGGGTGACAACCTGATGACCATCCTCGAGAGCCGTCTGGACAACGTGGTTTTCCGTCTTGGCTTCGCCCGCACCCGCAAGGAGGCCCGTCAGACCGTCCGTCACGGCCACATCACCGTGAACGGCAAGCGCGTCGACATCCCCTCCTACCGCGTTAAGGCCGGCGACGTCGTTGCCGTCGCCCCGAAGTTCAAGGATCTCCTCCCCATCAAGGAGGCTCTGATCTCTTCTGAGCACATGGCCGTTCCGGCCTGGCTCGAGGTTGACATCGAGAAGCTCCAGGGCACCGTCCTTCAGCTCCCGACCCGTGACCAGATCGACCTTGACATTGACGCTCAGCTCATCGTCGAGCTCTACTCCAAGTAGTAGAGATCGGTTGGAGGTTTCTATGTCCGATTTCATCCGACCGACCGTGTCGGTAGAAGAGGTCAGCGAGAATGTCGCTCGCGTTGTGGCCGAGCCGCTTGAGCACGGCTATGGCGACACGCTTGGCAACTCGCTTCGCCGCGTGCTGCTCTCCTCTCTCGAGGGCGCCGCTGTGGAGGCCATCCAGATCGACGGCGTGCAGCATGAGTTCACTACGGTCGAGGGCGTCTACGAGGACGTCACCGACATCGTTCTGAACGTCAAGGGACTTGCGTTCAAGAGTCTCGGCATTGGCGATGAGGCCACGGCCACGATTTCCATCGACGGCCCGGCTACCGTGACCGGCGGCGATTTCAACATCCCGACCGAGTTCACGCTCGTCAACCCCGAGCATGTTATCTGCACCCTCGGCGAGGGCGCCCACCTCACGATGTCCATGCGCATCGGTACTGGTCGTGGCTATGTGTCTGGTGAGGACAACGAGCGCGATGACGACCCCATCGGTCTCATTCACGTCGACTCTCTCTTCTCGCCGGTTACTCGCTGCGCCAAGGCCGTTGAGCCCTGCCGCGTGGGCCAGCACACCGACTATGATCGTCTCGTCCTCGAGATCGAGACGAACGGTGGTGTCACCGCCCGCGAGGCCGTCGTCGAGGCTGCGAACATCATCAACCAGCACATGACCGCGTTTATGTGCCTGGCCGATGAGGGCGAGCCGGTCGAGGACGCGTCGATCTTCGCCGCTGGCCAGACCGACGACAACACTGATCTCGACAAGCAGATTGAGGAGCTCGACCTTTCGGTCCGTTCCTACAACTGCCTCAAGCGCGCCGGTATTCACTCCGTGCGTCAGCTCGTTGAGTTCTCTGAGAACGACCTGCTCAACATCCGCAACTTCGGCGTCAAGTCGATCGAGGAAGTCAAGGACAAGCTCGAGTCGATGGGTCTGGGCTTCAAGGCCTAGCCGCCGCTACACACATAGGAGTAACTGACTATGAGGCACTACAAGAAGAGCGGTATGAAGCTTGGTACCGACGCCAGCCACACCAAGGCTATGAAGAAGAGCCTGTGCCAGGCGCTGTTCGCCAACGACCGCATCAAGACGACCCTTCCGCGCGCTAAGGCCATCCGCGGCGAAGTGGATCGCATCATCACCTGGGCGAAGAAGGGCGACCTGCACTCCCGTCGTCTCGCCATCGCCAAGCTTGGTGACAAGGAGCTCGTCCGCGAGACCTTCGAGAAGGCCGCGCAGGGCATGTGGGCTGACCGCAACGGCGGATACACCCGCATCATGAAGCTTGGTCCCCGTAAGGGTGACAACGCTGAGGTCGTCATCATGGAGATCGTGACCGAGCCTGTCGCCGCCAAGGCCAAGCCGGCCAAGACCGTGGTCACCAAGGTTGAGAAGGTCGAGGAGGCTCCCGCCGAGGAGGCCACCGAGGTCGTCGAGACCGCTGAGGCCACTGAGGAGACTGCCGAGTAGGCGTTTCACTTAATTTCGCTTTATGCAAATGAGAGGGTCCGGGATTTCTCGGACCCTCTTTTTGTTTATGCTTGCCTGCGATGACAATCGCGAGCGAATGGTGCCGAGGAGGACAATGATAAAGGCGCGGGACATACGCTATCGATATCCAGGCTCTTCCTGTGATGCGCTCTCTGGAGTCTCGCTTGATGTGTCATCGGGGGAGTTCGTCGCGTTGCTCGGGGCAAATGGTTCGGGAAAATCGACGCTGTCCAGACTGCTCGCGTGTTCCTTGGAGCTTCAGTGTGGTTCGATTGAGGTTGACGGACGTAACCTTCAGGCTTCGGCGCATGACGGTTGCGTTGGGTACGTAAGGCAGGATCCCGAGTCTCAGTTTGTTGCGCCGATTGTCTTCGATGAGATCGCATTTGGCCCCTGTAATCTTGGACTGCCTGCCGAGGAGGTCCGCAAGAGAGTCCACGAGGCGCTTGTTGACTGCCGGCTCTTAGGTTTTGAGGACAGGGCCGTTGACACTCTTTCTGGCGGTGAAAAGCAGCGCCTGGCTCTCGCTGGCGTTCTGGCGATGCGCCCTCGGTATCTCGTACTTGATGAGGTGATGTCGCAGCTTGGCGACGCATCACGATCGAGCCTTCGAAACGTCTTGAGAGGGCTTGCAAGGCGCGGCGTTGGCATATTGCTGGTATCTCATAGTCCCCAAGAGGCCGCGTATGCAGACCGAGTGGCTGTTTTGGAGGCTGGGCGTCTAGTCTGGGAGGGCACGCCGAATCTGCTATTCGCAGATGGTGGACGTGCGAGCCGTGTGTTTCCGGGATCTCGTTTGTCGACTGCCTTGTCCATGCTTGTTAAGGACGGGTGCGACTTATCTGGTTTTCGAACGGTGGATCAGCTGACTTCGTTCGCTCGCGAAGCCAGCCACGGGCATGAGCTGCTTGATTCGCTGCGCGTTGGTTCGAGGCGCGCGGCTCCTGCTTCTTGTGGCTTGAACCTGCGGGATATCCAGCTCAATCTCGGAGGCACTCAGATTCTTGGTGACGTGAGCATCGAAATCCCGTCTCGGCATCTGACCCTTGTCATCGGTCCTTCGGGAGCGGGCAAGTCGACGCTCACACGCGTGGCGGCTGGCATTCTTGAGCCTGACGCGGGTTCGGTCACGCTTGCGGGAAAGTCCGTCGTGCGGGGCACCATTGGCCTTGCCCTCCAGCGACCCGAAGACCAGCTATTCCTAAACTCGGTGCTAGAAGATGTCGAATTCGGGCCATTGAACCTTGGGGTGTCTCGTGAGGAGGCACGCCGCCGTGCCCAGTGCTCCCTAAAGTTGCTCGAGGTGCCGGAGGACCTCTGGCCGAGGTCTCCATTCCAGCTGTCGGGCGGAGAGAAACGCCGAGTAGCCATAGCGGGCGTCATCGCCATGAGTCCTGCCGCACTTGTCCTCGATGAGCCCACGGATGGGCTGGATGCGTCATGCAGGACGATCCTAATCAACGCCGTGCGCGATCTCGCTGACCAGGGGCAGCCCGTCATTGTGGTGAGCCACGACGTGGGGGAGTGGATGTACGCGGCGGATGACGTCGTGCTTCTCGAAGGGGGCAGAATCCGCTGGAGGGGTACGCCCTCTGAGCTTGCCCTGGCGTACGAGGTGCTTGAGCGCTGGGGCGTCGGTGTGCCTCTCGAGCTCGCCATGCTTGGTGAGCTTACGAGGGAGGACCAAGATGCGCACTAGCACGCTGCTGGGATCCTATGTTCCCGGGCGAACGCCCGTCCACGGCCTAGACGCTCGCGTGAAGCTGCTCGCTCTCGTGGCGCTTGGCGTTGCCCTCTTTGCGTCGGAAGTGCCGTACGGCTTGGTGATACCGGCAATTGCGGTGATAGGCAGTGCGTTCTTGGCGGGATTGAGCGCGTGCGACATCCTGAGGGCCATGAGGCCCTCAGCTCTGCTCCTCGCGTTTGGTCTGCTTGCCTGCGCCTTCGTGGCGGATGGGACGGCCGATATCGTTCTCGTTGGGCAATTCGGCATTAGCTGCCAGGGGGCCGCAAGGGGCCTATTCGCAGCCGCTCGCATTGTGGTACTTATTGCGGGGTCGCTTGTCATGACGACCACGACTACGCCTTCTGAAGTGGCTGACGCCCTCTCATCGCTGATGACGCCGCTCGGCATCCTGGGGCTTCCCGTGGGGGGCCTTGCGATGCTGACGTCCGTCGCGCTTCGCTTTATACCGCTTGCGGCGGAGGAGCTCGTGCGAATTCGCGATGCCCAGCGCGCGAGGGGCGTCGACTTTGCTGAAGGCAATCCCATCGTGCGCGCGCGACGATGGCTCTCCGTGCTTACGCCTCTGGTCGTGGCGCTCTTTCGCCGTGCGGAGGACCTCGCGGATGCCATGCGAGAGCGCGGCTACCGCGGGCACGGAAGAACGCGTCTCACGCGCTCTCTTCGCCCGACTGATATCGTTGTCCTAGTCATCGTTCTCGCGGCGACACTCGCCGCTTGTATCGCGTAGGAGTTCTATGGAGTCACGATTCGACGTTGCCGAGCCTACCTTCAAGGCCCCCGAGCGCCCCTCGATTGCAGAGCGAGCGGCAGATCCCGCCTCTCTTGATGGCACCCTCGTGCTTCGCCTGGGTTACCGCGGCGCGGAATTCTCCGGGTTTGCGGCGCAGCCAGGACGCCGCACGGTCGCGGGTGAGGTCGTTCGCGCTCTCGAGACGCTTCTCCGTAGGCCCGTGGAGCTAACTTGCGCAGGTCGTACGGATGCGGGCGTCCATGCTCTCGCCCAGTATGTGAGCGTACCCCTGAGCAGCGCGGAGCTTGGGCTTGACGCGAGACGTCTGTCCCACGGCCTCTCCGCCCTGCTCCCGGATGACATCTCGCCTTCTCAGCTTTATCGTGCCCCCGCGGGTTTCTCGGCACGCTTTGACGCTCGCTCGCGTAGCTACCGCTATCGCATTGTTGCCGGCCAGGCTCGGCCGGTCCTCGCATGGGATCATGCCTGGTGGCTGCGCTGCCGGCTTGACGCGGATGCTATGGATGAGGCCGCTCAGGCCCTTGTCGGGGAGCATGATTTCAAGAGCTTCTGCAAGGCGACGTCCGCCGAGGGCAAGCCTACACATCGCTGTGTCATGAGCCTTGGCGTTCATGAGGAGAACGAGTGCGGCGAGCGTGTTACCTGCATAGACGTAGCGGGAAACGCTTTCCTCCACTCTATGGTTCGCACGATCACGGGAACCCTCGTTGAGGTGGGGCGAGGCCAACGCGATGCGGGGTGGGTTGCCGAGGCGCTTGCGGCGTGCGATCGTAAGGCAGCGGGTCCCTGCGCTCCCGCGAAGGGTTTGACCTTCGTGGGGGTAGACTATCCGGAAGAATTGCTCGAACCCTGGGAGTAGCGTCGGGGGTTCGGTCGTTGTTCGCACGTCATGCCGCCAGATGGCGAGCTTGGTGTGCTGTGCGCGATTTGCCGTGCGTCGTGTCTTACGCGCGAAAGGAGACGGCTATGTACGAGAGGCCAGATGTTCCCAAGTACAGTCCGCATCGCAACCTCATCGCCGTTATCGTGTTGGTGGTCGTTGTCGTGGCGATCGGCGTGCTCGTGACCACGCTGTGGGACCTCGCAAACGCCAACTCGGTTCTCGGCAGCAATGACCTAGCCAGCGCCGTTGAGAGCACGATTCCCGCGGAGGAGTCGATCTGGGACCAGGCTGAGGCGACGGGCCTCACTGCCACTGGTGACGAGATCGAGACTGTGCTGTTCGCTGTTGCGTCGGATGATCCCGAGGGTACGCTTGCCGCTGCATACCTCGCGGTACTCAACAATACACAAGGGACGGCCAAGCTTCTTCAGTTCACCTCGGATGAGTGGATTCAGGTGGGGGAGGAGAACCTCTCCGTTGCGGATTGGTATGCCCAGAAGGGCGTTGCCGGCCTCGCTTCCGCCATCTCGGGCTCTGCCGTGGTGCCCGTCTCCCACATCGTGGCCATGACGCAGGACGGTTGGGACTCCTTCATGTCCATCGCTTCGAAGGGCAGCTCCGCGCTCCAGAGCCAATCTCGGAAGCTCATCAAGGGCATAACGCAGACGGACATGGACGCCATGGAGCTCGTCGACATCGCCCAGCGTGCGGTTGCGAACGGCGCTTCCTTCGATTCGATCACCGGCGTCGCGACGAACGAGGTCGCGGACGAGGAGGGTGCGACGCGCTTGCAGGTCGACTCCGCACAGCTCGCGCTTGCCGTGGGTACGCTCGCGTAGGTAGTGCTCGCATGACTGGCGTCCGCACGGGCGACGTTCATGCGGGTGGCGTTCGCGTAGGTAGTGCTCGCATGGGTGGTGTTCGCGTGAGCCGGTTGGGCGGAACTCGCGAGCCAGGTTGGGAGCCGGGCCAGCGTGCGCCCCTTGCCTTTTGGCCAGGTTTGGCGAAGTAGCGCGTATCGGGCTTTTCGAAGTAGTGCATATCAGGCTCTTAAACGCGACGAATCTGGTGCTCGTTTTACAGCTCGAATTCGTGGTGGCATGCGGGCTTTTATTGGGCGCTTAAGCATGACAAAAGATGCGTAACTGTCCCTCCGATAGAAACCGCGGCGACTATTTGCGCGGTTAAGGGGCGATGCACGCCGTATTTACGTCGCTTCGTCGCCGCAGTTTTGCTCGGGCGTCCCCGCGCCGGTATTTCGACATACATGCCAGTCCTAAGCGTGCGTAATCGTGTGTCTTCCCGGTGTGCGTAAGGCCACGATGTCGTTTTGGCGTGCATTGCTGCGCTAAGCGTGCGGAATCGTGCGCCCCGCCGATTACGGCAACTTAGAAATCCTCGGCAATTCGCAAGTCGAGGTTCGGCGCGGACTGCTTAATGCGTTCGCGGTCCCTCTGTGCCATGTCGCCGTCGGTAACGAAGACGTCGAAATCGGTGAGCTGGGCGAAAGTGGCAGTGGTAAAGGAACCCATTTTGCTTGAGTCGAGAAGGGCGATGCGCTTCTCGGAACGCGCGATCATTTTGCGTTTGTAATTCGCCAGCTCGAGGGTGTGCACGCTAAAGCCACGATCAAACGAAAAGGCGCTGGCAGCGATGAATGACGTCGTGGCAGACAGCAAGGAGACGGTATCGATGGTCGAAGAATCCATTGCGTAGTGGAATCCGTTTCGAACAGTACCGCCGAGAACGATAATCGTTGGGTCGGCGAGACCCATTTCGGCGGCAAGCGCGATTTTGAAGTCGTTAGTGATGAGCGTGATATTGCTGAGGGCGGGAAGTGCCTTCACGAGCTCAAGTGTGGTGGATCCCGAGTCGCAGAAGATGGTGTCTCCATCGTGGACGAACCCCGCGGCGGCGGCGCCAATGGACGCCTTGGCTCCGCTGTGCTCGCCGAGTGCTACGTCCGCGGAGTGCTCGTGCGCGACGACCTCCAAGGCGACGGCGCCTCCGTGCGTTCTCCTGAGAAGGCCCGAAGCCTCGAGGTCGCGAAGGTCATTTCTAAGCGTCGCCGTCGAGACGCCAAAACGCTCCGCAAGGTCAGACACGGTCGCGCGCGAGTCTCTCGTAACCGTGTCAACGATGGTTTGCCTGCGCTCCTCTGCAAACAGGTTCTTCTCGTCTCTCGTGCACGCCATTCATTTCTCCAGTCCCCTGTGTGGTCTTGCATCTATTTTCATTTGATTTCTGAAAATGTGCAAACACCTTCAATTTAGTTGCATATCACCGCGTCTTCTGCCGTTTGCGGAAGATTCATTGCCTTTCGCCGCTAATAAATACGAAAAGAAACGCTAGAAAACGAAAGCGAAGAATAATACATGTCAGCAGACGAAAGCAGTCGCGCCGCAGAATCTGGGCAAGCACGGAAAGGAGAGCAAGATGGCACTAATGGGACTCGACGTCGGTACGTCGGGAGTCAAGTGCACGATCGCCAACGATCATGGCGGGGTTATCTCGGAGGCATACAGGCCCTATCCAACGCTCATGCCGAAGCCTGGCTACTTCGAGCTGAACGCTAACCAGCTTTGGGAAGCGACGAAGGAGACGATGAAGGAGGCCCTCTCCCAGACGTCCGAGAAGGTCTTTGCTGTCGCCGCCTCTTCCTTTGGTGAGGCTTTCACCACGGTCGACGCCGATCAGAACGTCCTGACGAACTTCATGACGATGACCGACATCCGCGGCACGGAGGAGATGGAGCGTCTTTCTCAGCGCATCTCAGACGAGGACATCACTGAGAAGACGTCGCTCAAGCCCGCGCTTACCTATTCACTCTCTAAGCTCATGTGGATCCACGAGCAGGCGCCCGAGATTTATCGCCACATCGACAAGATCCTCCCCGGTGGCGCCTTCATCACCTATCGCCTCACGGGTGGCGTCGCGGCGAGCGACTATGCGCTTTCTGCGCGTACCCTGTGCTTCAATGCCAACACGAAGACGTGGGACGACGACATCATTTCCGCGGCGGGCCTCGACAGGAGCATCTTCCCCGAGGCCGTCCCGATGGGCACGGTTGTTGGCGAACTTGATCCGAAGCTTGCCGAGGAGCTCGGCCTGGCCTATCACGACATCAAGGTCGTCATTGGCACGCACGACCAGATTGCCGCCGGAATCGGCGGCGCCGTTGATGAGCCCAACATCGCCCTGAACGGTACCGGCACGGTCGACTGCATCCTTCCGATCTTCAAGAAGGAGCAGGTGGACGTTGCGGTCAACGCTTCCCACAACTATCCTCTCGTCCCCTATATGGACGACCTGTTCACGACCTACGCCTACATCTTCGATGGCGGTGCACTTGTTGCGTGGTACAAGGACACCTTCGGTCGTTCCGAGCAGCACGCCGCTGAGGTCACGGGCGCGAGCGTTTACGACATCTTCGATGCCGAGTGCCCCAAGGAGCCCACGGGCCTCCTGTTCCTCCCTCACCTCTCTGGTGCCGCCCTTCCCTATATGGATCCCTTCTCCAAGGGCTGCATGCTGGGTATGGACCGCAACACCGACAAGGGCACGTTCTATCGTGCCCTCGCCGAGGGCACGGCCATGGAGCTCAAGGTGAACATCGACACGCTCGCCAAGGGTGGCGTGAAGATCAACGCCCTCCGCGCGACTGGCGGCGGCACTGGCTCCGATCTCCACATGCAGATTAAGGCCGATGTCTGGAACCTCCCGATTGAGGTCATGAGGGTCAAGAATGCCGGAACGCTCGGCCTCATCATCATGGGTGGCGTCGCGAGTGGCATCTTCAAGGACTATCACGAGGCTATGCACGCCATGAACGAGCCTCGCGTGACGTTCTATCCGGATCCGAAGAACGTTGCTTACTATGCGGAGCAGTACGAGAAGTACAAGAAGATCTACAAGGCCCAGAAGGAGATTCTCGGCCTCGAGTAGTTGAACCCCGCCGTACGGCGCGCTTCGACAAACCTCCCCCCCCTGATGGAGTGCGTCGGATCTCTCGGGCGGGCCCTACCCTCCCGCCCTTCTAAAACCCCGGTGACCCCGCGGTCGCCTCTTCGAATTTTGGATGGCCTGCAAGGCCGTCTGTCTGGAGTATGGGACGATCCACTTCGTCGTCTCTCGCAAGAGAAAGGGAAGCCATATGGACTTTCTGAAAGACCTCCTGAGCCAGCCCGCAGTTATTGCTGGCCTCGTGGTGCTTGTGGGCCTGATTGCTCTCAAGAAGCCCGCGACTCAGGTCATTACCGGTACGGTTAAGGCCATGCTGGGCATGGTGATCCTCTCTGCCGGCGCCACGCTCATCTGCAATGCCCTCGCAAACTTCTCTGGTCTGTTCGAGTCCGCCTTCCACATGACGGGCATTGTGCCGTCCAACGAGGCGGGCATGGGCATCACGCTCGGCAAGTTTGGAACCGTCGCCACGTTCGTCTTCGTGTTTGGCCTCGTGCTCGACATCGTCCTCGCGCGCTTCACGAAGTTCAAGTACATCTTCCTGAGCTCTGACCATGCCCTTTACATGGCCTGCGCCATCACGCCGTTCCTCATGGTCGCTGGCCTCGACACCGTCCCGGCGATCATCTGCGGTTCCCTGATTCTCGGCACGATTCTTGCCACCTTCCCGGCCATGGTCCACGAGCCGATGAAGAAGATCACTGGTGACAACTGCTCGTTCGCCCACTTCGGAACCATTGGCTATTGGTTCAGCGCCAAGCTTGGCAAGCTCGTCGGCAAGGGCTCCTCTTCCATTGAGGAGATCAGCTTTCCCAAGGCGCTTAACTTCCTTTCTGATTCCAACGTTTCTGTGTCGCTCGTCATGGCCATCATGTTCTTCTTAGTCACGGGCTTTGCTCCGGCGGATGCGGTTGCCGAGCTCGCGGGCGATCAGAACCAGTGGGTGTGGGCCTTCTTCCAGGCGTTGAACTTCGCGGGCGGCATCTTCGTCCTCGTTGCTGGCGTTAACGTCCTGCTCGAGGAGATTACGCCCGCCTTCCGTGGTTTCTCTGACAAGCTCGTTCCCAACTCCGTTCCTGCCTATCCGTTCGCCGTCCTGTTCAAGGGCACGAGCAACGCCCTCATTGCCGGCTTCCTCGTTTCCATGCTCGGCGGAATCCTCGCCATGGGCATCCAGATTGCTTGCGGTCTGCCCGTCGTCCTCTTTGCTTCCGGTATCGTGTTCCACTTCTTCTGCGGTGGACTCGCTGCCATCTTTGGCAACGTTACCGGCGGACGTCGCGGCGCCCTTATCGGCCCATTCCTTGTGGGCTTTGCTATGACCTGGACCCCAATCGTCACGACCTCCATCCTTGGCAGCGCTGGTCTCGCCGAGTACGCCACGACGTTCTTCTCCGATGCTGACTTTAACGTCGTCTCCATCATTCTTGGTCTCATCGCCCAGGCTGGCCCGCTGCCCATCTATGCCGTGTCTGCCGTGTGCATCCTGTTCCCGTTCGTCGCGACCGCGCTGTCGAAGACCAAGTCGCCTGACCCGACCATCCCCGAGGGTGCTCCCGAGGTTGGCCTCATCAGCGGCGAGCGTCACGACAATAAGTAACTCAAGCCAGTTAACATGCATGTTCGTCCCGTCGCGCCAGCTAGAGACGCGACGGGACGACCGAATGAGGGAGAATCACATGCTCGTCAACCTGAAGGACATCACCGCCATCGCCGAGCAGAACAACATGGCCGTTGGCGCGTTCAACTCGCCCAACCTTGAGAGCGTCCGCGCCGCGATCGATACGGCCGAGAAGCTTGGCCTCCCGGTAATCATCGACCACGCCGAGGGCCACGAGTCGATTACGCCGCTCGACGTCATCGGTCCGGTCATGGTTGCCCTTGCCGAGCGTTCCAGCGCTCCGGTCTGCGTCCACCTCGATCACTGCGAGCACCTCTCCTATATGCGCCGCGCGCTGGAGATGGGCTTCACGGGCGCCATGTTCGACGGCTCGACCCTTCCTTATGAGCGCAACGTCGAGCTTGGTCATCGCGCTGCCGACATGTGCCACAACTATGATTGCGGCCTCGAGTGCGAGCTTGGCTCCATGGGCGCTCGTGAGATGGGAGCTGGTCACGAGAACGAGAACGACGGCGAGGGCCCTGCTATCTACACCGATCCTGATCAGGCGAGCGACTTCATCGCCGCTACGGGTACGGACATCCTTGCTGTTTCGTTCGGTACGTCTCACGGCCTGTACAAGGGCGAGCCGCACCTCTCCTTTGACGTGCTCAAGGAGATCCGCAAGCGCACGCTGACTCCGCTTGTCATGCACGGTGGTTCTGGCGTGTCTGACGAGGATTATCACAAGGCCATCGATGCCGGCATTCGCAAGGTCAACTACTTCACCTATGGCTCCAAGTTCGCTGGTGAGCGTGTCGCCAAGGTTGTCGACGATCTGCGTGCTGCCGGTTCTGTTCCGTACTATCACAACGTCACGGTTGCGGCTTACGAAGAGCTTTGCAAGACGTTCGAGCACGTCATGGGCGTGTTTGCGAACGGAGCTGGCCCGATGGCATAGCACTCGGGCGCTTTAGCGTGGGGGACACATGGGCCGTCGGGGGCTCGTCCTGGATATAGCGCCTAGTTTTCGGCGTCGTGGGCCTACCGCCTGCGGCGCCGTTTGTTTTGCGGCGCGTGGCATGCGGGCCGGCTGCTGCCTTGCGGCGCCGGGCGACGTGGGCTGCTGCGGGCTCATGGCGCCGGGTGACGCTTTTCTGCGCATATGGGGCCGCCATGCGAGACGTTTCCGGGGCCCGTCCTTTGGTCCGGATTCGTGGCGACGAATAAGTGCATATTGGGCGCCCATGTGTGACGAAGCGTGTTTTCCCTATCCTCGGGCGGAAACTGTGGCGACCATTTGCGCGCTTAAGGGGCGGTGCGCGCCGCATCTATGCCGAATCGTCGCCACGGTTTTGTGCGGGCCGTTCCGCGCCGCAGGTCGTCGCACCAACGCGCGTCGCGGTCGCGCTACCTTCGGCAATTATGCAGATTAACTGCGCTCACCAGGCCTCCACAGCCATATGCCCGCTCGATGGTAATCTCTCGTGAGTGCATACATTGCCAACTCCGCGTGGTGTACGCGGCAAGTTAACGTGCGACAGAAGGGCAAAGATGGCTCACATGGAGAAGAGATCCCCGAAGGTCTCGGTGATCATACCGGCCTATAACGTGGATCGCTTCATCGGTCGCGCCATCGAGAGCATCCAGAACCAGACGCTCAGGAACTTCGAGCTCATCATTGTGGACGATGGCTCGACTGATCGTACGGGCCAGATTGCCGATCGCCTGGCGGAGCGCGACATCCGCATTGACGTCATCCACACGGAGAACCAGGGCGCTGCCGCTGCGCGCAACGTCGCCCTCGACCGCGCTCGCGGCGAGTTCATCCACTTCATCGACGGCGACGACTGGGCAGAGCCCACCATGCTCGCTGACCTCGTGAACATTGCCGAGGCGGATAGCCTCGACCTCGTTATCGCCGGTTTCTATATCGAGACCTACTATGGCGATGCTGACCAGCACACCACGGAGCTCAAGAGCCAGCCCTCTCGCGTGTATGCGAGCCAGGCGGAGTTCCGTGCTGGTGCGTGGAAGCTCTTTGACCAGAACCTCTTCTATACGCCGTGGAACAAGCTGTTCCGCCGCTCGTATCTCGAGCGCGTCGGCGCCCGCTTCAAGCCCACCTTCTGGGATGACTTCCCCTTCGTCCTCGACGTCATCCGCGACATCGAGCGCGTGGGCGTGACCGAGCGCGCCTACTACCACTTCATCCGTCTCCGCGCGGAGAGCGAGACGGCTCGTTGGCGTTCCAATATGTATGAGAAGCGCGAGGAAGAGCATGGCTGGATGCTCGGCCTTTACGAGCACTGGGGCCTTTCTGGCGATCCCGCCAGCACCGAGATGGTGCAGCGCCGCTACATCGAGCGTCTCGTGGGCTGTATCGAAAACGTCTGCAACCCCAGCTGCACGCTTTCCTCTGCCGAGAAGCTTCGCCAGGTGGATGAGATGATCAAGAGCGATCGCGCCCAGCTCGCGGTTTCCATCGCTGAGCCGCGCTCGAAGATGATGGCCGTGATGCTCGTGCCCATCCGCCGCAAAGACGCGCGCATGGCCCTCGCGGAGGGGCGCCTCATCTCCTTCGTGAAGCGTCACAACACGAAGCTCTTTGCGACGCTCAAGGCTAATCGCTAGACCGCGGCCGTCCTGCGCAGGCGAATTGCCCGCCCGAGAATGCCGGGCCGAGAAACCCCGCTAGGAGAAACGCTCTGATGTCGGGTGTGCGTTCGTTTGATTGCTACGCGTACAAATCATGATGGCGAACTCAATAATGTATGCAATATACAGTGTAATGCATAAAGTTACACGTTTATGCAAAATCGCGGTAGATTGTTAAACCCTTGCGCTTTCGTAGGTCTATAATGACGAGTCGTTGCACTCATAGCTTATGAGGGAGATTCGCATGTCATACAAAGTGGGAATCATCGGTGCCGCGGGATTTGCCGGAGCGGAGCTTGTGAGGCTCGTGCTCCAGCATCCTGAGTTCGAGCTTGCCGTCATCACCTCAAACGCCGACGCTGGCACTTCGCTCGCTGACGTCTATCCCGCGTTCGCGGGGGCGTCTGACCTCGTGTTCACCACGCACGACGACCCGGCGGTCAAGAGCTGCGATCTCGCCTTCCTCGCCGTGCCGCACACCGCTGCCATGGCTCAGGTTCCGGCGCTGCTTGACGCGGGCGTGACCGTGGTCGACCTCTCCGCTGACTATCGTCTGGCCGATAAGGACGTCTACGAGCAGTGGTATGGCGCCAAGCACACCTCGCCGGAGCTCCTCGCCACGCGCTCCTTCGGCCTACCCGAGCTCTTTGGCGAGGATATCGATCGCGCCCGCGAGCTTCACGCTGCCGGCAAGCCGGCCCTCGTGGCCTGCGCTGGCTGCTATCCCACGGCGACCTCCATTGCCTCCGCGCCCGCCATTCGTGCCGGTTGGACCCAGGGTCTCGTCATCGTCGACGCCAAGAGTGGCGTCACCGGTGCCGGCAAGGGCTGCAATGCCAAGACGCACTTCTGCAACGCGGATGAGGATGTCCAGGCCTATAACGTTGGCAAGCACCGCCATACGCCCGAGATTGAGCAGATTCTCGGCAAGCCGGGGGAGGTCGTCTTCACGCCCCACCTCGTGCCCCAGCGCCGCGGCATCCTTTCGACCGTCTATCTTCAGCTTACGCCCGAGGCGGCGTCTATGAGCGTTGAGGAGATGGTCGACTACTACGACGGCTTCTACGCGGGGCGCCCGTTCGCGCAGGTGCTTCCCGCAGGCAAGCTTCCGCGTACCTCGAGCGTTACGGGCACGAACGTCTGTCAGGTGGGTCTTGCCAAGAACGAGCGCACGAACACCCTCGTGGCCATCGGCGCCATCGACAACCTCTGCAAGGGTGCCGCCGGCCAGGCCGTTCAGTGCGCGAATCTCGTCTTCGGCCTTGCCGAGGACGCCGGGCTCGCGCGCGTCGGCATGCCCGTCTAACCGCACCAATCCCTTCTTTCGGGCATGTGCCCGTCGATAGGAGACTTCATGCAAGACAACATCATGACAAGGCTCGCGGTTATCGCCGACGGCGGCGTCGCGAGCCCCGCGGGCGTCCGCGCGGGTGGCATCCATGCCGGGTTCCGTAAGAACCCTGGCCGCCTCGACATGGCACTCGTGGAGGTTGACGAGCCGTGCTCCGCTGCCGGCGCCTTCACGACCAACAAGTTCTGCGCCGCCCCGGTGACGGTCTCTCGCGCCCACCTTGGCGCGAATGGCTGCGCTCCCGTGCGCGCGATCTGCGTCAATTCCGGCAACGCCAACGCCGCGACGGGCGAGGAGGGCCTGGAGGTTGCCGAGGCCACCTGCAGGCTCGTGGCGGATACCCTCGGCTGCGAGCCGGGCGAGGTTCTCGTGGCGTCTACCGGCGTCATCGGCCAGCTTCTCGAGCTCGACCACTTCGAGACGGGTGTGCCCGAGCTTCACGCGCAGATTGCTGCCGCGGGTGACGAGGCGGCTCGCCAGGCCGGTGGCCATGATGCCGCTCGCGCCATCATGACGACCGACACCCACCCAAAGGAGTACGCCGTCTCCTACGAGGCGACGGGCGCCCTCGCTGGCCGCACCGTGACCGTTGGAGGTATGTGCAAGGGCTCCGGCATGATCATGCCGAACATGGCCACGATGATCGCCATTATCACGACGGACGCCCCCGTGGCGCCCGAGGCGCTTCACGAGGTGCTCATCGACGTCGTGAAGGCCACGTTCAACAAGGTGACGGTCGACTCGGATACCTCCACCAATGACACCTGCATCGCGCTCGCTACGGGTGAAGCCGCCAAGGACGCCGCTCCCATCGAGCCGGGCACGCCGGAGGCCGCCGAGCTCGCGGTTGCCGTGAATGCCGTCTGCCAGCATCTCGCGCGCGAGATCGCCGCCGATGGCGAGGGCGCTTCGAAGCTCGTGACCGTTACGGTCGCCGGAGCCGCTACCGACGAGGACGCGGACACCTGCGCTCGCGCCATCGCCAACTCGCCGCTCGTGAAGACCGCCATCTATGGTCACGACTGCAATTGGGGCCGCATCGCGATGGCTCTTGGCAAGTGCGGCGTCGAGTTTGACCAGCGCGACGTCGACATCGACATCATGGGTATGCCCGTCTGCCGAGACGGCCTTACCGTCGCCTTCGACGAGGATGAGGCCCTCCGCCGCTTCGAGGAGCCTGAGATCACGATCTGGGCAGACCTCAAGGCCGGCACCTGCGAGACCACGGTCTGGACCTGCGACCTCACCCACGAATACGTCAAGATCAACGGCGACTACCGCACCTAAACCTGCAAAGGGGACAGTCCCTTTTGCAGGTTCTCGAGGCGGGTTGACAAAGTTGACAAAGGGACTGTCCCTTTGTCAACTTCCGGCACCGCGCCAATCGTACGAAGCAGGAGACGCGCATGAAGTACGTAACAGACACAAGCCATCGCGCCAAGGACACCGACGAGAGGACCGGTAACGTCCTTTTCGAGGCGCTTCCTTGGATTAAGAACATCACGGGCAAGACCGTCGTCATCAAGTACGGTGGCGCCGCCATGGTCGACGAGAAGCTCCGCGCCGACGTCATGAGCGATATCGTCCTGCTCAAGATCCTGGGCGTGAACGTCGTCATCGTCCATGGTGGCGGCAAGGCCATCAACCGCGCCTTCGAGGCCCTCAACTTCCCCGTGGAGTTCAAGAACGGCCAGCGCGTCACCACGCCCGCGGCGATGGATGTCGTCCGTCAGGTGCTCGTGGGGGAAGTCAACCAGGATCTGGTCGCTGCCATCAACCGCCACGGTAACCTCGCCGTTGGCGTCTCTGGCGCTGACGCCGGCACGATCATGTGCTCGACCCTCGACCCCGAACTCGGCCGCGTGGGCAAGATCGAGCACGTTGACACCGCCTATCTCGAGAGCCTCATCAAGAACGAGTACATCCCCGTGGTCGCCACGGTGGGCGTGGGCGAGGACGGCGGCTACTACAACATCAACGCCGACGTCGCCGCCGGCCACGTGGCCGCTGCTATCGGCGCGCAGAAGATCGTCTACCTCACCGACGTTGATGGCGTCTACGAGGACTTCTCCAACAAGGACACGCTCATTTCCAACATGAGCCTGCGCGAGATGGAGGAGATGCTCGACTCCGGCATCGTGGACAAGGGCATGATCCCCAAGCTTCAGAGCTGCTGCTTCGCCCTGCGTGCGGGAGTCTTCCGCAGCCACGTTATCAACGGCAAGACTCCGCATTCCCTGCTCATCGAGCTGCTCACCGATAAGGGCATCGGCACGACGATGCACTCTACCGAGGAAGCGCTCGAGTATGACGCGCATCCGCTCGGGACGTTTGCAAGCAGGCTTTCGGTCAATAATCTGTAGTACGAGGCGCGGCGCGTTGCTATCGCCGTGGTCGCCGCGCACAAGGGCGTAGCGCGCAAGGGCGTAACGCTCAGGGTCGCCGCGCGCAAGGGCGTAGCGTCCTTCGCCGTCGAGGCGCGGACAATCGCGTAAATGGGCGTGGCGTCATAGCTTAAGACGCGTGACGCAACCCACGAAAGGAGCCCCATGTCTTTCGAAGAGGCCAAGAAGCTAGATGATGCGTACGTGATGCACACGTTCGGCCGCTCGCCGGTCGAGTTCGTGGGTGGCAACGGCATGCGTCTCACCGATTCAGACGGCAAGGAGTATCTCGACTTCCTCGCTGGCATCGCCGTGAACTGTCTGGGCTACGGCCATCCCGCGCTCACGGGTGCCATCCAGGAGCAGGTCGACAAGCTCCTGCACGTCTCGAACTACTTCCAGATCGAGCACAGGGGAGAGGTCGCGCGCCGCATCTCCCAGCTTGCGAATGCCGGTGTGGCCGCGCCTAAGGACGCGAGCCCCGACGCGCCGCAGCAGTGGCGCACCTTCTTTGGCAACTCTGGTGCCGAGGCCAACGAGTGCGCCATCAAACTCGCTCGCCTCTGGGCGAAGCGTGGCGGCAACGGCGGCTTTGACATCGTCTGCCTCAACAAGAGCTTCCACGGCCGAACGATGGAGACCATTGCCGCGACGATGCAGGGCTGGGCTCAGGACCCGTTCCGCCCGCTGCCGGGTGGCTTCATCGGCATCGATGCCAACGACGTTGACGCCCTGCGTGACGTCTTCGCCCAGAAGGGCTCCAGCATCGCTGCGGTGCTCCTCGAGCCCATCCAGGGCGAGTCCGGCGTTCACCCGATGACGCAGGAGTTCATGACCGAGGTGCGCAACCTCACGAGCGAGTATGGCGCCCTCATGATGTGCGACGAGGTCCAGACGGGCCTGTTCCGCACGGGTTGGGCGCTCGCCTTCCAGGCATACGGAATCGTTCCCGATGTGTTCACCCTCGCCAAGGCCATTGCGGGCGGCGTGCCGATGGGCGCCTGCGTCGCCAAGGCGGAGATCAGCGAGGCCTTCCATGCCGGCGACCATGGCTCCACCTTTGGCGGCGGCCCGCTCGCCTGTGCCGCGGCGGACGCCGTGCTGACCGAGCTCACGGAGGGCACCGCTCCCGATGGCGAGGAGGGCGAGGGCTATCTCGAGCATGTCCGCTCCGTTGGCGAGTACCTGGCGGAGCAGCTCGCTGAGCTGCCACACGTTGTCGAGGTGCGCGGCAGCGGCCTCATCCAGGGAGCCGAGCTTGAGGCCGGACTGCCTGATGCCCACGAGTTCGTCGCGCGTGCGCTCGAGGCCGGACTCGTGATCAACGCCACTGGTCCCACGACGCTGCGTCTCCTGCCTCCGCTCGTCTGCACGCGTGCGGACGTCGACGAGCTGTGCGGCATCCTTCGCGAGCTTCTCGCCTAGCGGCGACGCGCGGCGGCGATACCTGGCGGCGGCACGCCCCAACGGCGCCTGGCGGCAGTGCAACGCGCCGGTACATAACGAATCCGAGGACGGCCCCGCGAGCGCGTGCTTGCGGGGCCGTCCCGTTCTCTAGGCCGCTGGCGTGAAGCCGTATTTCTCATACTCGGGCGGGTCGATTTCCTCGAAGGAATCCTCGTCCCTCGCGTCCACCTCGAAGTTGCTTGCGAGCGTGAGCTGCTGGTAGGCGGGGTGTTCCTCGAGGTGATAGGCCTCGTCCATGACGCCGCGATGGCCTCGCTCGAACAGCCACCACTGCCCAGACGGGGTTTCGAGCAGCGACGAGGCGGGCTTGTTGGCGCGAACGCTGAAGTAGCGTGCGGTCCTCTCGTCCTGGAAGGCGGTGACGAGCTGGTGGTCGCAGTTGCCGATGATCGAGTTTGCGTTGGCTTCGCCATAGCGCGCCTCGAGCTGGCTCACCGTCTGGCAGACGATCGTGCAGCTGATCTCGCGGCTGCGGATGACGGCGAGGGCGTCGTCGATGCCGGGAAGGTCGAGGTTCGCGAAGTCGTCGAGGACGAGACGCACGGGCATGTCCAGCCTACCGGACGGATTGGCGTCCGCGGCGTCGCAGAGGCTCGAGATGGCTTGCTTCACGAAGAGGCTCGTGAGCGCGGCCAGGCTGTGGTCGAGGTCGTCCATGGTGACGAACAGGGCGCGGCGCTCGCGCCCGAAGGATGCGAAGTCGATCTGCTCGGGGTTCTGGAATGACCAGATGGCGCCCTTGTGCGAGAGCGGTAGGAGGTTGGCTGCGACGATGCCCGTGATGCTCGAGTGCATCTTCTCGGCGCCCTGCGTGGTCCTGCTGCGCCGGTAGAGCGCCGCGGCGTAGCTGCCGGGCTTCTCGCGTTCGAGGGCCTCGAACAGCTCCCGCTCCCTGCGGTCGCACATCGTCTCGAAGACGCGGATGACGCTCGAGAAGTTGCGGTCGTCGCGAGGCATCGCCTCGAAGACGTAGGCGATGAAGCACGCGAGGTAGTTGGACGCGGCGAGCGGCCAGAAGGGGTCGGTTTCGTGCTGCGAGGTGGGGCAGATCGCGCTGGCGATCGAGATGATGTCCGACTGGACGGGCTCGCCTTGGCACCAGCGGACGTGCGCGAGGGGATCGTAGCCGATCGAGTCGCTACAGGGGCTGGTGAAGTCGAGGCGGTCGACCTTGTAGCCGTTGAGGGCGAGGAACGGCGCCATCTCATGCCAGAGGCGGCCCTTGCCGTCGAGGACGATGTAGGAGCCCTGGCACTGCATGAGGTTGGGCTTCACGTGGTGGCGCGTCTTGCCGCCGCCGGAGCAGCCGAGAACCAGCACGTTGTTGTTGAGCCCGGAGGCCCAGGAGTCTGCGTTGGAGGAGTGGTGGCGCGTGAAGAGCAGCTCGCCGGCATAGGCGGAGCGGGGGTCGTGGCCGCCGGCCGCGCTGTCCTTGCGGATGCCGCCGTTGGCGCGGGGGCTGTCGGAGATGTTCGTGTTGTACATGCGGCTCCCTTCTAGAGCGAGGTGATGATGCGGTCGGCGAGGCCGGCGTCGACGGCGGCCTCCGCCTCGAAATAGGTGTCTGACGCGGTGAGTGCGAAGACCTGCTCGAGCGTCATGCCCGTGTGGCGAGAGATGACCTCCGCCGTGATGTCGCGGATTCGCATGAGGTCGTCGGCGCGGGCCTTGACGGATAGGGCGCTGCCGCCGAGGCCTCCGCCGATGAGCGGGTCGTGAATCATGACGCGGCTGTGGGGCAGCATCTCGCGTTCATCGCCCGAGATGAACAGCAGTGCGGCCATGCTTGCCGCCATGCCGAGACAGACGGTGCGGATGGGGTAGCTCACCGCCTGCATGACGTCATAGAGCGCCAGTCCCGACTGAACCTCGCCGCCGGGGCTGTTGATGTAGAGCGTGACGGGAGCGTCTGGATTCTCTCGCTCGAGGAAGAGGAGGTTGCGGATGACGCCGGCGCACGAGCCTGCGTCGACCTGGCTGGTGAGCTCGAGCTCGCGGTTGGCGAGCATCTGGTCGCGAACGTCATAGCGCTCAAGGCCAGACGATGTCTCGCGGATGATCTGGGGACTATAGGCAAAGCTGGATTCCATGGGTGTCTCCCTGCTGAGGTCTGGGGCGGCGCGGTTGCGCGGCCTCGAGCGGTATGCGTCATGGCATGCCGCTCATGGTGGCGAGAATCCTCGTATTTGGTTGTTGGAGCGGACCTCGCGTCATCTCAGAGGGGCCGACTTGCCCTTGCTCAACGCGGTTGGGTCAATGATGTGAACCCGGAGCCTTCGTCCGGGTGCTCGCCTTTGGCGGGCAAACGGGAGGACGATTCTATCCCGCTTGTTTCTCGCGGTCAAGCTTATTACCCGTTCATGACATTAAATATCGGCCTATATGTGCTGGTACAAGGCGCGGAGAGCGTGGCGCTTTGGTGCTAGCATGGGCCAAAAAGACATCGCGACGAGGAGGCGACCATGGGTCGAGAGGATCGTGATTGTGACGAATTCGGCGGACAGAGCGGGCACACGCGCCTCGCGAACGTGCCCGAGGTGGCGGAGACGGGCGACGCGCCGCGCGCGCTCCGTACGGGCGGCAAGCTCTCGCCCTCTGCGAGGAAGGCCCTCTATGTCGCCCTTCTCGTAATCGTCGCCCTCGTCTTCGCGTTTCCCGTGGCCGCCGCCATGGGCTCGAAGGAGACGTACCGGGGGAGTATCGAGAAGCTCGACGCCAAGGCTCAGACCGTGACCGCCCTCATCGGCACGACGACCGCCGCTTCCGTCGCGATCTCTGCCATCCCCGGCGACACGGGCATTCCCGTGGCGGAGAAGCTCATGGATGTCGCTGCGGACTTTGCGATTGTCCTCGGTGCCATCTACCTCGAGAAATACCTGCTGACCATCCTCGGTCTGGCTGCGTGCCGGGTACTCGTGCCGCTGGCTTGCGCGCTCGCCATAGGCTTCGTGCTCGCGCGCGAGGACGTGCCGTGGCGCTCCGGCCTGCGCGCGGCGGCGGTCAAGCTCACCCTATTCGCGGCGGCGCTCGTGCTCGTCGTGCCCGCGAGTGTCCAGGTCTCCAACATGATCGAGGACACCTTCGACTATGACGCCTCCTCGGTCTCCTCGGAGGTGACTGCCGAGACGACCGGGGACGCCGCTGCACGGGAGGGCGACTCCTCGTCCGCCACGGGCGATGCCGAGACGGACGCCGCCTCTGATCCCATCGGCACCTTCACCGCGTTGGTGAGTGGCCTGGGCGAGGACATCGGCAACGCGCTTGGTGGCGCCGGCACGGCTCTGACCTCGGGCGTCACGGGGATCCTCGACACCGCGAAGGACTGGGTCGCGCGCTTGGTGGAGGCATTTGCGGTCATGATCGTGGCGAACTGCGTGATACCCATCGTGGTGCTGTTCTTCTTCGTCTGGCTCATCAACGTGTTCATGGGCCTCAATATCGAGATTCCTGCCCGCCCGGGCGCGGCCCTGCTGCGCCGTCGCCGCTCCCGCGGCTAGCGCGCGTACACGCGGCTCGCGGTGGCCGCTCCCGCGACTGGTGCGTACCTGTGCGCGCACGTTGCGCGCTCCCTCGCCGCACGGTGGCCGTTTCCGCGCGCCCACGCGCCACATCGCCAAAAGAAGGGGCCGCCCCCGAAATGGGAGCGGCCCATGTGCCTTGCTGCGGTCTATGCCAAGGGCGAGACTGCCCTGCTACAGGCTCCCGACGAAGCGTTCGCAGGCGGCACGGCCCTGCTCGTCCCACTTGAAGACGCCGGCGTTCTCGAGCACGTGGCCGAAGACGACGCCGACCTCCTCGTGCAGGATATCGAGGGCGTTCTCGGGGGTAAGTTCATCGCCGCGACGCGCGAACACGTCGGCGGCCCAATCGGCGTGGCTCGCGGTGAGCTCGTCCTCGGAAAGGCCTGCCACGTCGCCCGCAAGCAGGTGCTCGCGCACGGCCGCAAGCTCGGGAACGAGACGTGGCGGAAGGATGGCGAGGCCCATGACCTCGATGAGGCCGATGTTCTCCTTCTTGATGTGGTGGTATTCCGCGTGGGGGTGGAACACACCCAGTGGATGCTCCGCCGTGGTGATGTTGCAACGAAGGGCGAGGTAGACCTCATAGCCTTCGCCACCAACGTTGCCTGCGCCGTCAACGCGGCGGACCACGGGCGTCACGGTGTTATGGCGCGTGCCATCGGGGTCGTTGGCGATGATGCCCACGGACTCGTCGGACCAGGCGCGCCACGCGTCGATGACGTGCGTGGCGGCGTCGAGGAGTTCGTCCCTGCTGGCGCTGCGAAGGCGCAGCACGGAGAGGGGCCAGCGAAGCACGGCGCCGGTGACGCCCGGGAATCCATCCATCGTGAACTCGCCAGCCACCTCGGCGCGCATCATCGGGAACTCATGGGCGCCGCCCTGGAAGTGGTCGTGCGACAGGATGGAGCCACCGACGATCGGGAGGTCGGCGTTGGAGCCGATGAAGTAGCCCGGAACGGTGTCGACGAAATCGAGAAGGCAGGAGAGCGCGGTGCGGTCGATGTGCATCGGCCTGTGGTGACAGCTCATCGCGATGCAGTGCTCGTTGAAGTAGGCGTAAGGGGAGTATTGGAGGCCCCAACGCTCGCCGCCAAGCGTGATGGAGATGATACGCAGGTTCTGGCGTGCGGGGTGTGCTCCGCCCGGGGCGCTCGCGGCGCGGCCGGCGTAGCCCTCGTTCTCAATGCAGAGCTGGCAGGCGGGGTACTTCTCGCCAGTGTTCTTGGCGGCACCCGCGGCAGCGATCTCGCGCGGGTCCTTCTCGGGCTTGGAGAGGTTGATCGTGATCTCAAGGCCACCCCAGTCGGTGGGGGTGACCCACTCGATGTTGCGGGCTATGGCAGAGCGACGCACGTAGCCGGCATCGCAGCATAGCTGGTAGAACCAGCCGGTGGCAGCCTTGGGCCCCTGCTCGGCGGCGAGGTGCCTGAACTCGGCGGCGACGGCGGCGGGCTTGGGCATGAGGAGTCCCATCACGCGGCATGCGGCGCGGTCGCGTCCGCTTGCCGTGTCGTCTGCCGCGCCGTTGGCCACGGCAGCCTCGGCGATGATCGCCAAGGTGGCATCGAGGTCGAACGTGGCGTCCTCTGCGGGCGCGCCTTCGGTAAGGACCCAGTCCACCTCGGGCGCGGGACCCTGGGCACCGGCGCACTCGAGCACGGCGTTGTAGGACCACACGCGATCCTCCGCCTGCTCGAGGCCATGGGTTACGGAGTAGTCCACGAGCGCCTGGATCGCGTCGCGGAGAGTCGCGTCCTGCTCTACAGCCATGCCGCGAACGCCCCCTCGTCAGAGACCTTGTAGCGACGGCTTGAGCCGGCGCCGAGCCAGTAGTCCATGCGCTCGATGAACTGGTCGACGAGGTCGAGCGGAACGAAGGCCTGGATGGTGCCGCCAAAGCCACCGCCGTGGATGCGCACGGCTCCGCGGCCGTTCAGGATGTGCTCGGCAAGGCCGAGGGCGTACATGGCGGGCTGCTCGCGGCCGAGCTCGGCTACGACGTTCTGCAGATACATCGCGGAGCTGGCGCCGCTCGCGCGCGTCAGCGAGAGGAACGCGTCGATGTTCGCGGATTGCAGCGCCTCCCAGCGGCGGTCGACAAGGCCGTTCTCATACCAGTAGTGGATGCAGCGGAGAACGGCGCGATCGCCAAACTCCTCGCGAAGGGCGGGGACGTCGCGATCGAAGTCGGCCCTGTTGACCTCGCACAGGCGTGCGTGGCCGAGCTTGGCCGCGATGGCCTGCATCTCGCCCGGGACAGCGGCGTAGTCATCGGTGGAGGCGGCGTGGTCCGCGCCGACCTTCACGAGTACCAGGGCGTGGCCGTGGTCCTCGAAGTCAAGCTCGAGCTTCTGCGTCTTGGGGTTGGCGGAGTCCTCGAAGTCCATGAAGGCGAGGCCGCCCAGGCAGACGGCGGCCTGGTCCATGAGGCCACAGGGCTTGCCATAGTAGTTGTTCTCGGTGCGCTGGCTCATCTGCGCGAGGGCGACGGGCTCGGCGGGGGTGACGCCCCAGAGAGCCTCCATCGCGCGGCCAAAGGCGCCTTCGACGGCGGCGGAGCTGGAGAGGCCACCGCCCGAGGGGACGGTGCAGGTCATCGCAAGGTCAAAGCCCGTGGGCGTACCACCGTTTGCGGCGACCTCGTGGGCCATGCCGCGCACGAGGCTCGCGGTGGTTCCCTTCTCGTCCTCGACGACGTCGAGTGTGTCGAGCCCGACCTCGATGAGGGGGTAGCCCTCGGAGGCGACGCGCACGGTGTTAGTGCCGTTGGGGCGTGCGAGACCGTCGACCGCCACGTCGAGCGCGGCGGCGATGACGTGGCCACCCTCGTGGTCCGTGTGGTTGCCCGAAATCTCGGAGCGACCGGGCGCGTGGACATGGAGGAGGCGCTCGTCGCCAACGGGGCCGAAGGCGTCTTCGAATAGCTCGGTGAGGTGCGAGAGGAGCTCGGGACAGATGCTGTCGCTCATGGATGGTCCTTTCTCGAGGTGCATACGCGTCGGTAATTACCTGTTGGAGAAGCGATAGACGATGGTCTGCTCGTAGGGCTGTCCTGGCTTGCAGACGGGGTGCTCCCAGTCCGCGTGATGCATGTTGTCGGGCCAGAACTCGGGCTCGAAGGCGAAGCCGCAGCGGGGCGTGTACGTGGCGCCGTCCTTGGCGTCTGTGTCATCAAGCCAGTTGCCTGTGTAGAGGTGCGCGCCCGGCGTCGTGATTGAGATGTCGAGTGCGCGGCCGCTCGCGGGGTCCTCGGCATGAAGCGCGTGACGCGGCACGTCCGTGCCGTCATAGCCGTCGACGCATAGGCAGTGGTCATAGCCGCGTCCCTGGGCGAGCTGCTCGCTCTCGAGTTCGATGTCGCGGCCGAGCTCCTTGGCCTGCCTGAAGTCAAACGGGGTGCCGGTGACATCCTCGACCTTGCCCAGAGAGATGTTGTCGGAACGAAGAGGCAGGTAGCGGCTGGCGTTTACGCTGACCAGCTGGTCTAGGACGAGACCGGAGGCATGACCGGCGAGGTTCCAGTAGGTGTGGTTGGTCATGTTCACGAACGTGGGGGCGTCAGACTCACACCTATAGTGCAGGGTGAGCGCCACGCCGCCCTCGGGCGAGGGGACAAGCGCGTATGTCGCGGTGATCCATCGGTTGCCGGGAAGACCGTAGTCGCCGTCCGCGAGCGTTATGGAGAAGGTGACGGAGGAACCATCCTCCGCGGGCTCGGCGTTCCAGACACGCTTGTGCAGGCCGTTCACAAGATCGGTGTGGAGGTTGTTGCGGGAGTCCGGACCGTCGTTCTTGGGCATCTGGTACGTGGCCTCGCCAATGGTGACCTGGCCGAGGTCCGTGCGATTGGCGGAGGGGCCTACGGTCGCGCCGTAGCAGGCGGGGTTATCGAAGTAGCCGTCGAGCCTGTCGAACCCGAGGACGATATCCTCTGCCGCGCCGTCCCTGTTGGGTGCGCTGAGGGAGAGGAGGGTTGCCCCGAAGTCCATGACGCGGGCGGTAACGCCATCGCAGGAGAGCTCATATGAACTCACGGGGGTGCCGTCCGGTGCTTTCCCAAGGAACTCGATGTTTGCCATGATGTGCCTCTCGCACTCGCATTTACGTGTCCTGACTGCCGTTCGGCGAGTAATCGGGACACTTCACCTGAATAATGTTAACGTACTCATAAGGAATTTGCCGAACCAGCCCCCATTCCCGCAATCGGCCATAATTGCCCTGTGAGCGGCGTGGGGTTTGTCCGTCCTGTGTTCGGGACGGGTCGGCCGTTGCCCAACGAATCTGGCGGGACCGGGAGGCGAGTGGCGTGATGCGTAGTGAAGACAACGAGGCCAAGGCGGTGCCGGCTGGGCGCACCGTCTCGATGGTTGATGTGGCGCGCCTTGCGGGCGTATCGCAGCAGACGGTATCTCGCGTGGTGAACAACATGCCCAATGTCAGCGAGAGGACGCGCAGGCGCGTTCAGGAGGCTATGGACCAGCTCGGCTTCCGCGTGAGCTACGCGGGCCGCTCGCTCAGGGACGGCAGGTACCATTCCGTTGGCTTCTGCGTGAACGACATCACGGAGTTCGGTAACCTCTCTATGCTTGATGGAATCACCGCCGCCGCGCGAGATCGCGGTTACGCCGTCACGCTTATGGAGATTAGCAAGAACCAGAACTTTAGCCTCGAAGAGGCCACGCGCGCGATGTCCGCGCTGCCCGTCGACGGCGTCATCTTCGGCATGAGCCGCCTCGCGCCGGACTTCGAGGAATTCACGCCGCTTGCGGGCCTTCCCTCGGTGATCGTCTCCATGTATGCGCACCCACGCTGTACGACGGTCGACTCTGACCAGTACCGTTGCGCCCTCACGCTCATGGAGCATTTCTTCTCGTATGGTCACCGTGAGATTCGCTATGTTGCCGGCCCCGACTTCTCCGTGGACGAGGTTTTTCGCCAGGCTGGTTGGAGGGACGCCCTCCAGGAGAGGGGGCTCGCCGTGGTCGAGCCCACGCGTGGAGACTGGTCTGCGAATAGCGGCTATGAGGCGGCATGCCAAATGCTCGAGCATGACCATGACTTCACGGCGGTCTTCGCCGCGAACGACCAAATGGCAAATGGCATCATCTGTGCCCTGCGCGATCATGGGTTGCGCGTTCCGGAGGACGTGAGCGTCGTCGGCGTCGATGACTCGCTCGTGGACTATGTGCCCAACTGCCAGCTCACCACCGTGCGCTTCGACATGAGCGAGCGTGGGCGCACCGCCTTTGAGCATGCCGTGCCGGAGGATCCGGCAAACAATCAGGTCGTTGCCGTGCGCATTCCCGGCAAGCTTATCGAGCGCGGCTCTGTTGCCCGAGCGAGGGCATAGCGCCGGCGCCGTGTCGTCAGGCGGCCTCGCCTCCCGCCCTGCCTTGGCCGTCAGAACATATGGGAGGGAGAATGGTGGCCTACAATGCCGGACTTTCGCAAGGGTTATCTAGCCGCGCCAGACCGTTACGCGACGATGGAGTATCGTCGCTGCGGAAATTCCGGGCTCAAGCTGAGTGCCTTGAGCCTGGGGATGTGGCACAACTTCGGGAATCTCACGCCTTATGCGCAGATGCGTGACATCGTGTGCACGGCTTTTGACCATGGCATTACGCACTTTGACCTGGCGAACAACTACGGCCCGGAGTACGGCGAGGCGGAGCGTAATATGGGTCGTCTCCACATAGACTACCTTCGTCCCTACAGGGACGAGCTCGTCATTTCGACCAAGGCGGGCTATGACATGTGGCCGGGCCCCTATGGCGATCACGGGAGCCGCAAGTACTTGCTCGCGTCTCTTGACCAGAGTCTCGAGCGCATGAGCTTGGATTATGTGGACATCTTCTATCAACCGAATGGATTCGGAGACCCCGCTCGATGAGACCATGGGTGCCCTCGCGAGTGCCGTGGAGCAGGGGGAGGCGCTTTATGTGGGTCTCTCTCGCTACGATGAGCCGACCCTCAGGCGCGCGACGGAAATTCTCGACGCCCGTCACGTTCCCTACGTGATCAATCAGTACCGCTACAACATTCTCGAGCGGGGCATAGTCGATGACGGCTCCCTTGCCGCCTCGGCGGAGCTCAGACGCGGGATCATCACGTTTTCGCCGCTGGCGCAGGGGTTACTGACGAGTCGTTACCTCGATGGGGTGCCGGCTGACTCTCGCATGGCGCATGACCCGCGCTATCTCAAGCGCTCGGCGCTCACTCCGGAGGTACATGCCCGTCTTGTCGCCCTTGACCGAATCGCGCGGGACCGTGGGCAGACGCTGGCCCAGATGGCGCTTTCCTGGCAGCTCCATGACCCGCGCGTGACCGGCGTGCTCATCGGCGCCTCGCGTCCTGGGCAAATACTCGAGAATCTCAAGGCCCTTGATGAAGAGGGGTGGAGCCCAGAAGAGCTTGCGAGCATTGACGAGGCGGAACTGGGTAAGGCCTTTGAAGCTGAAAAATAGGGACATGTCCGCACGCTCGCATTGCTCGCATATTGCCACTCGCGGCGTAAATATCGACCGTTCGGCAGCAAATCGAACCTCACGAAGACATGTGCGAGGCAAGAATGTTAACGTACTCACTTGAAAAGGCAACTCAGGAGCAGTCAACTTTTATTTCCATTGCATTACTCTTGAGTCCGGAGCGGGAGAATTGCCCGCCAACCGTCAGAAGGCACGCGAACCGCGCGCAAAAAGGAAAGGGAGATCGTTATGGCAATGTCTCGTCGTAAGTTCCTCCAGGTCTGTGGCCTTGGCCTGACCACCGTCGCTGCTGGCAGCCTCGTTGGCTGTGGTGGCTCTGACAACAGCGCCGCCACCACGGCCGCTGCTAGCGGAGATGTCGCCAACAAGGACAAGCCGGTCGTCTTCTTCAACCGCCAGCCGTCCAACAGCTCCACCGGTGAGCTCGACATGACCACGCTCAACTGGAACGCCAACACCTACTACGTCGGCTTCGACGCCAACCAGGGCGGCGAGCTCGAGGGCCAGATGGTCGTTGACTACATCAAGGAGCACATCGACACCATCGACCGCAACGGCGACGGCGTCATCGGCTACGTCCTCGCCATCGGTGATGTGGGCCACAACGACTCCATCGCCCGTACCCGTGGCTGCCGCAAGGCCCTCGGCACCGCTGTCGAGCAGGACGGCGCCATCATCTCCGAGGCTGCCGGTACCAACGTCGACGGCTCCGCTTCCGTCGTCAAGGACGGCGAGCTCGAGGTCAACGGCAAGAAGTACATCGTTCGCGAGCTCGCCTCGCAGGAGATGAAGAACTCCGCCGGCGCCACCTGGGATGCTGCCACCGCTGGCAACGCCCTGGGCAGCTGGGCCACCTCTTTCGGTGACCAGATCGACGTCATCGTCTCCAACAACGATGGCATGGGCATGGCCATGTTCAACGCCTGGTCCAAGGATAATAAGGTCCCGACCTTCGGCTACGACGCCAACTCCGACGCTGTCGCCGCCATTGCCGAGGGCTATGCCGGCACCATCTCCCAGAACCCGGCCGTTCAGGCTTACCTGACCCTCCGTCTGCTCCGCAACTCCCTTGACGGCGTTGACATCAACACGGGCATCTCCACGGCCGATGACGCCGGCAACGTCCTTGCCGAGGATGACTACAAGTACAGCGAGGAGGACCGCTCCTACTACGCGATGAACCTCGCCGTCACCGCCAAGAACGCCGACAAGTTCGCCGACGCCACCGCTCTGTATGACGGCGCCCAGGCTCAGCTCGACGCCTCCAAGAGCCCGGAGAAGACGGTCTGGCTCGACATCTACAACGCGGCCGACAACTTCCTGTCCGCCACCTACCAGCCGCTCCTCCAGAAGTACGACAAGCTCCTCAACCTCAAGGTTGACTACATCGGTGGCGACGGCCAGACCGAGTCCAACATCACGAACCGTCTCGGCAACCCGGGTGAGTACGACGCCTTCGCCATCAACATGGTGAAGACCGACAACGGCTCCTCCTACACCTCGCTCCTGGCGTAGGTCTAGCTATC
>OLOH01000321.1_pt1 | contig 38150 bp, 38 predicted proteins | sample 1673221 | NCBI WGS metagenome assembly OLOH01 (sample SAMEA3136767, study PRJEB25190) | human gut metagenome
CCGCTTCACGCTGCGTGGTCAGACGGTGTATGCGCTAAGTAAGGATTAAAGATGAGCAAAATCAGGGTGTTATCTGTCGATGATTCGGCACTGATGCGCCAGATCATGACAGAAATCATCAACAGCCATAGCGACATGGAAATGGTGGCGACCGCGCCTGATCCGCTGGTCGCGCGTGACTTGATTAAGAAATTCAATCCCGATGTGCTGACGCTGGATGTTGAAATGCCGCGGATGGACGGACTGGATTTCCTCGAAAAATTAATGCGTTTGCGTCCAATGCCCGTAGTGATGGTTTCTTCCCTGACTGGCAAAGGGTCAGAAGTCACGCTGCGCGCGCTGGAGCTGGGGGCGATAGATTTTGTCACCAAACCGCAACTGGGTATTCGCGAAGGAATGCTGGCGTATAGCGAAATGATTGCTGAAAAGGTGCGTACAGCAGCAAAGGCGAGCCTTGCAGCACATAAGCCATTGTCAGCACCGACAACGCTGAAGGCGGGTCCGTTGTTGAGTTCTGAAAAACTGATTGCGATTGGTGCTTCAACGGGTGGAACTGAGGCAATTCGTCACGTACTGCAACCGTTGCCGCTTTCCAGCCCGGCATTGTTAATTACCCAACATATGCCGCCCGGTTTCACCCGCTCTTTTGCCGACAGACTTAATAAGCTTTGCCAGATCGGGGTTAAAGAAGCCGAAGACGGAGAACGTGTCTTGCCGGGGCATGCCTATATTGCGCCGGGCGATCGGCATATGGAGCTGTCGCGTAGTGGCGCAAATTACCAAATCAAAATTCACGATGGCCCGGCGGTTAACCGTCATCGGCCTTCGGTAGATGTGTTGTTCCATTCTGTCGCCAAACAGGCGGGGCGTAATGCGGTTGGGGTGATCCTGACCGGTATGGGCAACGACGGCGCGGCGGGAATGTTGGCGATGCGTCAGGCGGGGGCATGGACCCTTGCGCAAAACGAAGCAAGTTGCGTGGTGTTCGGCATGCCGCGCGAGGCCATCAATATGGGTGGTGTCTGCGAAGTGGTCGATCTTAGCCAGGTAAGCCAGCAAATGTTGGCAAAAATTAGTGCCGGACAGGCGATACGTATTTAAATCAGGAGTGTGAAATGGCGGATAAAGAACTTAAATTTTTGGTTGTGGATGACTTTTCCACCATGCGACGCATAGTGCGTAACCTGCTGAAAGAGCTGGGATTCAATAATGTTGAGGAAGCGGAAGATGGCGTCGACGCTCTCAATAAGTTGCAGGCAGGCGGTTATGGATTTGTTATCTCCGACTGGAACATGCCCAATATGGATGGCCTGGAATTGCTGAAAACAATTCGTGCGGATGGCGCGATGTCGGCATTGCCAGTGTTAATGGTGACTGCAGAAGCGAAGAAAGAGAACATCATTGCTGCGGCGCAAGCGGGGGCCAGTGGCTATGTGGTGAAGCCATTTACCGCCGCGACGCTGGAGGAAAAACTCAACAAAATCTTTGAGAAACTGGGCATGTGAGGATGCGACTATGATGCAACCATCAATCAAACCTGCTGACGAGCATTCAGCTGGCGATATCATTGCGCGCATCGGCAGCCTGACGCGTATGCTGCGCGACAGTTTGCGGGAACTGGGGCTGGATCAGGCCATTGCCGAAGCGGCGGAAGCCATCCCCGATGCGCGCGATCGTTTGTACTATGTTGTGCAGATGACCGCCCAGGCTGCGGAGCGGGCGCTGAACAGTGTTGAGGCGTCACAACCGCATCAGGATCAAATGGAGAAATCAGCAAAAGCGTTAACCCAACGTTGGGATGACTGGTTTGCCGATCCGATTGACCTTGCCGACGCCCGTGAACTGGTAACAGATACACGACAATTTCTGGCAGATGTACCCGCGCATACCAGCTTTACTAACGCGCAACTGCTGGAAATCATGATGGCGCAGGATTTTCAGGATCTCACCGGGCAGGTCATTAAGCGGATGATGGATGTCATTCAGGAGATCGAACGCCAGTTGCTGATGGTGCTGTTGGAAAACATCCCGGAACAGGAGTCGCGTCCAAAACGTGAAAACCAGAGTTTGCTTAATGGACCTCAGGTCGATACCAGCAAAGCCGGTGTGGTAGCCAGTCAGGATCAGGTGGACGATTTGTTGGATAGTCTTGGATTTTGATTTGTATTGCCTGATGTGGCGTGACCACGTCATATCAGGCGGTCTGATAAGGCGATGACGCCGCATCCGACAAACGCACACTATGCTTGATGTGTGGCAGCAAAAGCCCTAAATCCCGCCTGTTTTGCCCCTTACTCAAACCATTGAACGCTTTGCGCTCTGGCATCATTCACGCTTAATACTCTTTCCAGGATTGGCGACGTGTCTGACGAGAGCGACGACAAAACAGAAGCCCCCACACCTCACCGACTAGAAAAAGCGCGGGAAGAGGGGCAAATCCCGCGTTCCCGTGAACTGACCTCACTGCTGATTTTGCTGGTGGGCGTTAGTGTTATCTGGTTTGGCGGTGTGTCGCTGGCCCGTCGATTGTCGGGCATGCTCTCCGCTGGGCTGCATTTTGATCACAGTATTATCAATGACCCGAATCTGATCCTCGGGCAGATTATTCTGCTGATCAGAGAAGCCATGCTGGCGCTGCTGCCGCTGATTAGCGGCGTGGTGCTGGTGGCGCTCATTTCTCCGGTCATGCTGGGAGGGCTGGTATTTAGCGGCAAATCCTTGCAGCCGAAGTTTTCCAAACTCAACCCGCTACCGGGCATTAAACGGATGTTCTCGGCTCAGACTGGCGCGGAGTTGCTTAAAGCAATTTTGAAAACCATCCTGGTTGGCAGCGTGACGGGGTTTTTTCTCTGGCATCACTGGCCGCAGATGATGCGCTTGATGGCCGAGTCTCCGATTACCGCCATGGGTAATGCGATGGATTTGGTAGGGCTATGCGCACTGCTGGTGGTGCTTGGTGTCATTCCAATGGTGGGATTTGACGTCTTTTTCCAAATATTCAGCCACCTGAAAAAGCTGCGTATGTCACGGCAGGATATTCGTGATGAGTTCAAACAAAGCGAAGGTGACCCTCATGTTAAAGGGCGGATCCGTCAGATGCAACGAGCTGCTGCACGGCGTCGGATGATGGCCGATGTGCCGAAAGCGGATGTCATTGTCAATAACCCGACCCACTATTCGGTAGCGTTGCAGTATGACGAAAACAAAATGAGCGCACCGAAAGTGGTCGCTAAAGGTGCAGGGCTGGTCGCGCTGCGCATTCGTGAAATTGGCGCTGAAAATAACGTCCCGACGCTTGAAGCGCCGCCGCTGGCGCGAGCGCTGTATCGACATGCGGAGATTGGTCAACAAATCCCGGGTCAACTGTACGCCGCGGTGGCGGAAGTGCTGGCCTGGGTCTGGCAACTGAAACGCTGGCGTCTGGCTGGTGGACAGCGCCCTGTACAACCTACTCATCTTCCGGTGCCGGAAGCCCTGGATTTTATTAACGAGAAACCGACCCATGAGTAATCTGGCCGCGATGCTGCGCCTGCCCGCAAACCTGAAATCGACACAATGGCAGATCCTTGCCGGACCGATTTTGATCCTGTTGATCTTGTCGATGATGGTGCTGCCACTGCCCGCATTCATACTCGACCTGTTGTTTACCTTCAATATTGCCTTGTCGATCATGGTGTTGCTGGTGGCGATGTTTACCCAGCGCACGCTTGAGTTTGCTGCGTTTCCGACCATTCTGTTGTTTACTACGTTGTTGCGTCTGGCACTTAACGTGGCTTCAACCCGTATCATTTTGATGGAAGGGCATACCGGCGCGGCGGCGGCTGGGAAGGTGGTCGAAGCATTCGGTCACTTCCTCGTTGGTGGCAATTTCGCTATCGGTATCGTGGTGTTTGTCATTCTCGTGATCATCAACTTTATGGTCATTACCAAAGGTGCCGGGCGTATCGCAGAAGTGGGTGCGCGCTTTGTTCTCGATGGTATGCCGGGTAAGCAGATGGCGATTGACGCCGACCTTAACGCTGGATTGATTGGTGAAGATGAGGCGAAAAAACGCCGCTCCGAAGTGACTCAGGAAGCCGATTTTTACGGCTCAATGGACGGGGCAAGTAAGTTTGTTCGCGGCGATGCCATCGCCGGGATCCTCATCATGGTCATTAACGTTGTCGGCGGGTTGCTGGTCGGCGTGCTGCAACATGGCATGAGCATGGGACACGCGGCGGAAAGTTATACGCTATTGACCATTGGCGACGGTCTGGTGGCACAAATTCCAGCGCTGGTGATTTCTACCGCCGCGGGGGTCATCGTTACGCGTGTCAGCACCGATCAGGATGTTGGCGAGCAGATGGTGAATCAGCTTTTCAGTAACCCAAGCGTTATGTTGTTAAGCGCCGCCGTGCTCGGTTTACTCGGCCTGGTGCCTGGAATGCCGAACCTGGTATTTTTGCTGTTCACTGCCGGATTGCTGGGGCTGGCCTGGTGGATACGCGGACGCGAACAAAAAGCGCCTGCCGAACCCAAACCGGTAAAAATGGCAGAGAATAATACCGTTGTCGAAGCGACGTGGAACGATGTACAACTGGAAGATTCTCTGGGAATGGAAGTGGGTTATCGACTGATCCCGATGGTCGATTTCCAGCAGGATGGTGAGTTGTTGGGCCGTATACGCAGTATCCGCAAGAAATTTGCCCAGGAGATGGGATTTCTGCCGCCAGTGGTGCACATTCGCGACAATATGGATCTGCAACCTGCCCGCTATCGCATTTTGATGAAAGGCGTGGAGATTGGCAGTGGTGATGCTTATCCGGGGCGCTGGCTGGCGATTAACCCTGGAACCGCTGCCGGGACGTTACCTGGTGAGGCGACCGTCGATCCGGCATTTGGCCTGAATGCTATCTGGATTGAAAGTGCGCTAAAAGAACAGGCGCAGATTCAGGGGTACACAGTGGTTGAGGCCAGCACGGTGGTAGCAACGCATCTTAACCACCTCATTAGCCAGCATGCCGCAGAGCTGTTTGGTCGTCAGGAGGCGCAACAGCTGTTGGATCGCGTCGCCCAGGAGATGCCAAAGCTGACGGAAGATCTCGTTCCTGGCGTCGTCACGCTCACCACACTGCATAAAGTGCTGCAAAATCTCCTCGATGAAAAAGTACCGATTCGCGATATGCGCACCATTCTCGAAACGCTGGCGGAACATGCGCCCATCCAAAGCGATCCACATGAATTAACCGCCGTCGTGCGCGTGGCGTTGGGACGGGCGATTACCCAGCAGTGGTTTCCTGGCAAAGATGAAGTCCATGTTATTGGCCTCGATACACCGCTGGAACGTTTGTTACTACAGGCGCTGCAGGGCGGGGGAGGACTGGAGCCAGGGCTGGCGGATCGTTTACTGGCGCAAACTCAGGAAGCGCTATCCCGTCAGGAGATGCTGGGTGCGCCGCCAGTATTGTTGGTGAACCACGCGCTGCGACCATTATTGTCTCGCTTCCTGCGCCGCAGCTTGCCGCAGTTAGTGGTCCTGTCGAATCTGGAACTGTCTGATAACCGACATATCCGCATGACGGCGACAATTGGCGGCAAATAATGAGAACCTTATTAGCAATATTATTGTTTCCGCTGCTGGTGCAAGCCGCCGGGGAGGGGATGTGGCAGGCAAGTAGTGTAGGAATTACGCTAAATCATCGCGGTGAGTCGATGTCGTCTGCGCCTCTTTCTACGCGACAACCTGCTTCAGGATTGATGACGCTGGTAGCGTGGCGTTATCAGCTTATCGGCCCGACACCTTCAGGACTGCGGGTTCGCTTGTGTTCGCAATCTCGTTGTGTCGAATTAGAGGGGCAGAGCGGAACCACCGTGGCCTTTTCCGGTATAGCGGCAGCAGAACCGTTGCGATTTATCTGGGAAGTGCCAGGCGGTGGGCGGTTAATTCCACCGCTAAAGGTACAACGTAATGAAGTGATTGTGAATTATCGCTGAAGGACAAAAAAATTACGCGCTCGCGAGTATGTTTAATAACTCAGTGAAAAAGGCTCGATGTCTTGTTGCAATTATTTATCAGGAATAGCTTGCAACAAAACATGCCAAAAAGATGTGAATTATCCTCTTGTCAAAGGGCTTGGATAAAAATCTTCAGAGTTATGGTATAGCTGCAACTGGCGAGTTCGCGTATTGGTCTGTATGATCATACATGAGAGCCATTCTGATTCAGAATAAGGGTCACTTAAATCCTGAACGTCCTCATTTGAAAGGATTAATTCACATTCTTTGTCCCTAAAATCCAGCCAGGCTCGCTGTGATTTTTTAAGCAAGTTAAGTTGTTCGGTATCAGGTTTTTTTACACCTGTGCGTGGCACTTGTTCTATATAACGATAAGCTTCACCATAGGCTTTATTTAATTGCGCATCGACGAGATTGTATTCTTGTCGCAGGCATGATTTGATCACGTTAATGTCAGTATCATCATCTGAATTTTTTTGCCAACAATCTTTGATGGCTGAAATGTCATGGTCGTTTACTATAACCGTATCTTCTGCGTAAGCCTGGCAAGAGATAATGCCTAATGTTAATACAAGAAATTTAAACACTGCGGTATTCCTTAAATTCAACCGTTATCGTTTCCCTGGGGCCGGATATTACGCTTCTGGCCTCTTATCCAACAGTCAGAAAACAATGGCATGTCCATTTTCAGAATACATTTAGATGGCAATAAAAAAGCCTGATCAGGTAACCCTGATCAGGCTTTACTCTCACGAAAAATCGATTACATACGCTCTACTGTCTCAATACCCAGCGTATCCAGACCCAGCTTTAGCGTCTTCGCTGTCAGTTGTGCCAGTTTCAGACGGCTGTTACGCACTTCTTCGTTTTCTGCGCTGAGGATCGGGCAGTGCTCGTAGAAGCCAGAGAACAGACCAGCCAGATCGTACAGGTAAGCACACATCACATGCGGCGTGCCTTCACGGGCAACCACGGTGAGGGTTTCTTCAAACTGCAGCAGGCGAGCTGCCAGTTGCGCTTCACGATCTTCACGGATGATTACCGGAGCTGCAGCCAGTTGCTCTTCGTTAATTTCTGCCTTACGGAACACGGACAATACACGCGTGTAAGCATACTGCATGTATGGCGCGGTATTACCCTCAAACGCCAGCATGTTGTCCCAGTCGAAGATGTAGTCTGTGGTGCGGTTTTTGGAGAGATCCGCATATTTCACCGCACCAATACCAACCGCGTTAGCCAGTTTTTCCAGCTCGTCAGCTGGCATATCCGGGTTCTTTTCTGCCACCAGACGGCGTGCACGTTCCAGGGCTTCATCCAGCAGATCGGCCAGTTTCACTGTACCACCCGCGCGGGTTTTGAACGGTTTGCCGTCTTTACCCAGCATCATGCCGAACATGTGGTGTTCCAGCGGTACGGATTCCGGTACATAGCCTGCTTTACGGACGATCGCCCATGCCTGCATCAGGTGTTGATGCTGACGGGAGTCGATGTAATATAGCACGCGATCGGCATGCAGTGTTTCATAACGATATTTCGCACAGGCGATATCAGTGGTGGTGTAGAGATAGCCGCCATCTTTCTTCTGAATGATCACGCCCATCGGTTCGCCTTCCTTGTTTTTAAACTCATCAAGGAATACGACGGTCGCCCCTTCGCTTTCTACTGCCAGACCTTTGGCTTTGAGATCCGCCACAATTCCTGGCAGCATCGGGTTGTAGAGGCTTTCGCCCATCACGTCATCACGGGTCAGCGTCACGTTGAGACGATCGTAGGTGATCTGGTTCTGCGTCATGGTGATGTCGACCAGTTTGCGCCACATCTCGCGGAAATATTCGTCACCGCTTTGCAGTTTTACCACGTAGTTACGTGCACGCTCGGCAAACTCTTCATCTTCGTCGTAATGCTTTTTCGCATCGCGGTAGAAACCTTCAAGGTCAGCCAGCTCCATTTCACCGGCGTTTTCCTGCTGCTGCTTTTCCAGCCATGCAATCAGCATACCGAACTGAGTGCCCCAGTCGCCGACGTGGTTTGCGCGAATCACTTTGTGACCGAGGAACTCCAGAGTACGCACTGCTGCGTCACCAATAATGGTAGAGCGCAGGTGACCGACGTGCATCTCTTTCGCCACGTTTGGCGCAGAGTAGTCAACCACAATGGTCTGTTTTTCTGGCGTAGCAACACCGAGACGATCGGACGCCAGCGCCTGCTGAACATGTTCAGCCAGGAATGCCGGATCAAGGAAAATGTTGATAAAGCCTGGACCGGCGATCTCAACTTTGCTGGCGATACCGTTAAGATCCAGATGAGTCAGCACCTGCTCTGCTAATTGTCGCGGTGCCATACCCAGTTTTTTAGCAACTGCCATCATGCCGTTAGCCTGATAGTCGCCGAACTGAACTTTTGCTGACTGACGAACCTGCGGTTCGCAATCCGCAGGCGCGCCTGCCGCAATCATGGCCTGACGGACTTTTTCTGAGAGAAGAGCCTGAATATTCACCGGAATACCTTACATTGATGAAGCGAGCAAAAATTGCCCGCACCAGTTAAAGAAATTAGGGCGGGAGTATACTGCAAATGGCTGTTTTCGTCAGCAACGTGCGCGTGGCGTATTGCCGTTTTCACTATTGCATCAGAAGCGGCGTGAAATCAGCGGTTGGTTGACACAGGGCAACAGGGTAAATTAACGCTTTTACTGAAAGACGAAGAGTGATTATGGCGAACTGGCAATCTATCGATGAGCTGCAGGATATTGCATCGGATTTACCGCGATTTACCCACGCATTAGATGAACTTTCCCGCCGTCTGGGGTTGAATATCACTCCGCTGACTGCCGATCACATTTCTTTGCGTTGCCATCAAAACGTCACCGCTGAGCGCTGGCGTCGCGGGTTTGAACAGTGTGGCGAGCTTTTGTCAGAAAATATGATCAATGGCAGACCGATTTGTCTGTTTAAATTGCATGAACCGGTACAGGTTGCGCACTGGCAGTTTTCTATTGTGGAGCTACCGTGGCCCGGGGAAAAACGTTACCCACACGAAGGTTGGGAACATATTGAAATCGTTCTGCCGGGTGATCCAGAAACGCTGAATGCCCGTGCGCTGGCTTTGCTTTCTGATGAAGGACTCAGCCTACCGGGGATCTCAGTTAAAACCAGTTCACCAAAAGGTGAGCATGAGCGATTACCGAATCCGACGCTGGCGGTCACCGATGGCAAAACAACTATTAAGTTTCATCCGTGGTCCATTGAAGAGATCGTTGCCAGCGAGCAGTCAGCGTAATTAAGGAGCAAAAATGGCATTACTGGAAATTTGCTGTTACAGCATGGAATGTGCACTAACGGCGCAGCAAAACGGCGCAGACAGAGTTGAATTATGCGCAGCCCCAAAAGAGGGGGGCTTAACGCCGTCGTTGGGGGTACTGAAATCCGTGCGCCAGCGGGTGACGATCCCTGTGCATCCGATAATTCGCCCACGCGGTGGTGATTTTTGCTACAGCGACGGTGAGTTTGCCGCCATTCTTGAGGATGTGCGCACGGTCCGCGAATTAGGTTTTCCTGGACTGGTGACGGGCGTTCTCGATGTTGACGGGAATGTCGATATGCCACGAATGGAAAAAATAATGGCTGCTGCCGGTCCGCTGGCAGTGACTTTTCATCGCGCCTTCGATATGTGCGCTAACCCTTTATATACACTCAATAATCTTGCGGAATTGGGCATTGCCCGGGTACTGACATCAGGGCAAAAATCAGACTCACTGCAAGGTTTATCAAAAATTATGGAACTTATTGCCCATCGTGATGCTCCAATCATTATGGCCGGAGCAGGAGTCCGTGCAGAAAACCTGCACCACTTCCTCGATGCCGGAGTGCTGGAAGTCCATAGCTCCGCGGGAGCGTGGCAAGCCTCACCGATGCGTTATCGTAATCAAGGATTGTCCATGTCATCAGATGAACACGCGGACGAGTATTCGCGTTATATCGTAGACGGGGCGGCGGTTGCTGAAATGAAAGGAATCATTGAACGCCATCAGGCCAAATGATTTTTACCGTTGCATCATGTCGCCCAATATGATGCTTGCTCGTACCAGGCCCCTGCAATTTCAACAGGGGCCTTTTTTTATCCCTGAGCAGTATAAAAAACGAACGATAACCGTGATCTGTTGAGCGGGTGACAGTGAACATAGCGTTGTGCTAATAATATTTTTTATATTCACATTGATTATGGGATTTAAATTGCTAAAACTGATAAATATATATTCTAAATAGCAACTGGGTTATTCCTTAGCAATTAATGATTACATTGTAATAAATCATATTCTTTATCGATTATTTCAGGCAGTGTTGTGCCGAGTTATGCAAGTGGTTAATTCGTTGTGTATTTAATTATACAATGATTTCGGTGTTCTGGAATTTATTTAGAGGAATCTATGCGAGGGAAAAAACGCATTGGGTTATTGTTTTTGCTGATAGCGGTTGTGGTTGGTGGCGGCGGGTTATTGCTGGCGCAAAAAGCCTTACATAAAACGTCGGATACAGCATTTTGCCTTTCCTGCCACTCGATGAGTAAACCTTTTGAGGAATATCAGGGAACTGTCCACTTTTCGAACCAGAAAGGGATACGTGCGGAATGTGCCGATTGCCATATTCCAAAGTCAGGGATGGATTATTTATTTGCTAAATTAAAAGCATCTAAAGATATTTATCATGAATTTGTTAGCGGCAAAATAGACAGTGACGATAAGTTCGAAACTCATCGCCAGGAAATGGCCGAAACAGTATGGAAAGAATTAAAAGCAACTGACTCTGCAACGTGCCGTAGTTGCCATTCTTTTGATGCCATGGATATTGCCTCGCAAAGTGAATCTGCGCAGAAAATGCATAACAAAGCACAAAAGGGCGGCGAAACCTGTATCGATTGTCATAAAGGCATTGCCCATTTTCCGCCAGAAATAAAAATGGATGACAACGCGGCGCATGAGCTGGAAAGTCAGGCCGCTACTTCAGTGACTAATGGCGCACATATTTATCCTTTCAAAACTTCTCGCATAGGCGAGCTGGCTACCGTGAATCCTGGTGCCGATCTCACCGTCGTTGATGCCAGTGGCAAACAGCCGATCGTTCTGTTGCAGGGTTATCAAATGCAGGGCAGTGAAAACACGCTCTACCTGGCGGCAGGTCAACGGCTGGCGCTAGCCACATTAAGTGAAGAAGGTATCAAGGCGCTCACGGTAAACGGGGAATGGCAGGCTGACGAATACGGCAATCAATGGCGTCAGGCGTCTTTACAGGGTGCGCTTACCGATCCCGCATTAGCGGACCGTAAACCGCTATGGCAATACGCTGAAAAACTTGACGATACCTATTGCGCTGGTTGCCATGCGCCTATTGCCGCTGACCATTACACCGTCAATGCATGGCCGTCCATTGCCAAAGGAATGGGTGCGCGAACCAGCATGAGCGAAAACGAACTGGACATTTTGACGCGGTACTTCCAGTACAACGCCAAAGATATTACCGAGAAACAGTGATCCTCGTTGATCAGGGAGGAAGTTATGACATTAACAAGACGTGAATTTATTAAACACAGCGGTATTGCCGCTGGGGCGCTGGTGGTGACATCGGCAGCACCGCTACCCGCATGGGCAGAAGAGAAGGGCGGTAAAATCCTCACCGCGGGCCGTTGGGGAGCGATGAGCGTAGAAGTGAAGGACGGCAAGATTGTTTCTTCGACAGGCGCGCTGGCGAAAACCATACCGAACTCCTTACAGTCTACGGCGGCGGATCAGGTACACACCACGGCACGTATTCAGCATCCGATGGTAAGAAAAAGCTATCTCGATAATCCACTGCAACCGGCGAAAGGTCGTGGCGAAGATACTTATGTACAGGTGAGCTGGGAGCAAGCATTAAAACTGATTCATGAGCAACACGATCGCATTCGCAAAGCTAACGGACCATCGGCTATTTTTGCCGGATCATACGGCTGGCGCTCTTCTGGCGTGTTGCATAAAGCGCAAACCTTACTGCAACGTTATATGAACCTGGCGGGCGGTTATTCCGGGCATAGCGGCGATTATTCAACCGGGGCAGCACAGGTGATCATGCCGCATGTGGTCGGTTCTGTAGAGGTGTATGAACAGCAGACCTCCTGGCCGCTGATTCTGGAAAACAGCCAGGCTGTGGTGCTGTGGGGGATGAACCCGCTGAATACCTTAAAAATTGCCTGGAGCAGTACCGATGAGCAAGGGCTGGAATACTTCCATCAGCTGAAAAAATCTGGCAAACCAGTGATTGCCATTGATCCTATCCGCTCCGAAACCATCGAGTTCTTTGGTGATAATGCCACCTGGATCGCGCCGAATATGGGCACCGACGTGGCACTGATGTTAGGGATTGCGCATACCCTGATGACACAAGGTAAACACGATAAAGTGTTCCTTGAAAAATACACCACCGGGTATCCGCAGTTTGAAGAGTATCTGACAGGTAAGAGCGATAATACTCCGAAGAGCGCGGCCTGGGCGGCGGAAATTACTGGCGTACCGGAAGCGCAGATAGTCAAACTCGCTGAACTGATGGCGGCGAATCGCACAATGCTGATGGCTGGCTGGGGAATTCAGCGCCAGCAATATGGTGAACAGAAACACTGGATGCTGGTGACGCTGGCGGCGATGTTAGGGCAGATTGGTACACCGGGCGGCGGTTTTGGTTTCTCTTATCATTACTCCAACGGTGGCAATCCGACGCGTGTTGGCGGCGTGCTGCCGGAAATGTCTGCGGCGATTGCCGGACAGGCCAGCGAGGCCGCTGATGATGGCGGAATGACGGCGATTCCTGTTGCCCGTATCGTCGATGCGCTGGAAAATCCTGGTGGCAAATATCAGCATAACGGTAAAGAACAAACGTATCCGAATATCAAAATGATCTGGTGGGCGGGTGGCGGTAACTTTACCCATCACCAGGATACTAATCGTCTGATCAAAGCATGGCAGAAACCGGAGATGATCGTCGTTTCTGAATGCTACTGGACCGCAGCTGCTAAACATGCAGATATCGTATTACCGATCACCACATCGTTTGAGCGCAATGACTTGACGATGACCGGTGATTACAGCAACCAGCATATTGTGCCGATGAAGCAGGCTGTTGCTCCGCAATTTGAAGCGCGTAACGATTTTGACGTATTTGCCGATCTTGCTGAATTACTGAAACCTGGCGGAAAAGAGATCTATACCGAAGGTAAAGATGAAATGGCGTGGCTGAAATTTTTCTATGATGCCGCTCAGAAAGGTGCTCGTGCGCAACGCGTGACTATGCCGATGTTTAATGCCTTCTGGCAGCAAAATAAACTGATCGAAATGCGCCGCAGCGAGAAGAACGAACAGTACGTTCGTTATGCTGATTTCCGCGCCGATCCGGTGAAAAATGCGCTGGGTACGCCAAGCGGCAAAATTGAGATTTACTCCAAAACGCTGGAAAAATTTGGCTATAAGGATTGCCCGGCACACCCAACCTGGCTTGCGCCTGATGAGTGGAAGGGTACCGCCGACGAGAAGCAGTTGCAGCTTCTGACCGCACATCCGGCACACCGTTTACATAGTCAGCTTAACTATGCGGAACTGCGTAAAAAATATGCGGTTGCAGATCGTGAACCAATCACTATTCACACCGAAGATGCTGCTCGCTTTGGTATTGCGAATGGTGATCTGGTGCGTGTGTGGAACAAACGTGGTCAGATTCTGACAGGCGCGGTGGTGACTGACGGGATCAAAAAAGGCGTGGTATGCGTGCATGAAGGTGCATGGCCAGATCTGGAAAATGGCTTGTGTAAAAACGGCAGTGCGAACGTGTTAACGGCGGATATCCCCAGCTCGCAGCTGGCAAATGCCTGTGCCGGTAACTCTGCGCTGGTGTATATCGAAAAATATACGGGCAATGCGCCGAAGTTAACGGCGTTTGATCAGCCAGCTATTCAGGCATAAGAAGTGAATAGCGCCCGGAAACGGGCGCTGAGGTTATGCAAACGTAAAACTGCCTGATGCGCTATGCTTATCAGGCCTACATAGTCCCTGCAATAGATTGAATTAGCAAGGGTTTGTAGGCCGGATAAGGCATTCAAGCCGCATCCGGCAGTAATACCAGACCTTTACGGCTTGCGCGCAATCAGCACCGCGCGTTTAGGCGCAGGATAACCTTCAACTGTCTTACTCGGATCATGTGGGTCGAGGAAATCGGACAGAGATTCGGTAACCATCCATTCAGTGCGTCGCTGCTCTTCAGTAGTGGTAACGCACACATCCACAATGCGGATATCTACAAAACCACACTTCTTCAGCCAGTTTTTCAGCGCCAGCGCGGAAGGGATGAAATAGACATTACGCATTTGCGCGTAACGATCGCCTGGTACCAGCACCGTGTTCTCATCGCCATCAATAACCAGCGTTTCCAGCACCAGTTCACCCTCATTCACCAGTTGATCTTTCAACTGCCAGAGATGCTCCAGCGGCGAACGGCGATGGTAAAGCACGCCCATCGAAAAGACGGTATCAAAGGCTTTCAGTGCCGGAAGCTGTTCAATACCTAACGGTAACAAATGTGCGCGCTGATCGTTACCCAGTAGTTTACGCACCGCTTCAAACTGGCACAGAAACAGTTGCGTAGGGTCGATCCCCACCGCGAGGTGCGCGCCTGCGCCAATCATGCGCCACATGTGATAACCGCTGCCGCAGCCGACATCCAGAATGGTGCGTCCGGTTAAATCAGAAAGATGGGGCAGAACACGATCCCATTTCCAGTCGGAACGCCATTCGGTATCGATGTTGACGCCATACAGTGAGAACGGCCCTTTGCGCCATGGCATCAGGTTCCGCATAAGCGTTTCAATGCGTTTAATTTGCCCGGTGCTCAGTGGCTCTTCGCTTTCGGCGGTTACGCTATGCAATAAATCCAGACGATACGGTTTAATTTCAGGCAGAAATTCCACCGCGTTGGACCACTGCTTAAACAGCCCGTGCTGCTGCTCGCGCTGCCAGTTAGCAATCTGCGCGGGCAGCGTTTCGAGCCAGTGTGAAAGATGATTTTTGGCAATCAGAGAATAAAAGTTACCAAAGTCGATCATGCAGCGTCCTCTGCTTTTAATGCCACCAGTGAACCAAAGTTAAAGCACTGGAACCACAGCTCGCTATGCTCAAAACCGGCTTTATGCAGGCGTGCTTTATGGGTTTCCACGGAATCGGTCAGCATCACGTTTTCCAGCATGCTGCGCTTCTGGCTGATCTCCAGTTCGCTGTAACCGTTGGCACGTTTAAAGTCGTGGTGCATGTTGAACAACAGTTCACCAACTTTGGCATCTTCGAAACTGAATTTTTCCGAAAGCACCAGCGCGCCGCCCGGGTTCAGTCCTTGATAAATTTTATCCAGTAATGCCTGGCGCTCGGAAGGTTCCAGGAATTGCAGGGTAAAATTCAGCACCACCATCGATGCGTTTTCAATGGCGATATCGCGAATATCACCTTCAATGACGTCTACTGGCGTAGGGGCTTTATAGGCGTCAATATGACGACGGCAGCGTTCAATCATCGCCGGGGAGTTGTCGATGGCAATAATTTTGCAATTATCATGATGAATGTTGCGACGCACCGAGAGCGTCGCCGCGCCCAGAGAACAACCCAGATCGTAAACCTGCGTACCAGGTTGAACGAAGCGCTCGGCTAACATACCAATCATGGAAATAATATTGGAATAGCCGGGAACGGAACGCTGGATCATATCCGGGAAGACTTCAGCTACCCGTTCATCAAAGGTCCAGTCGCCCAGTCTGGCGATAGGGGCAGAAAATAGCGTGTCGCGGTGAGACATAACGTAAAAATCCGGGAAAAAGAAAGTGGCGTATTGTGCGCTAACGCAGGGAGAAAACCAACTCCCAGGGCATATACCAAAGATTCGCCAGCACCATCAGCAACAGCGCACACCAGGTGGCGCTCATGCCGGAACGTCGCCAGCGGAACAGACGGTGATGAAAACCGTAATAATGCATCAGACGACCAGCAAGCAAAACGATGCCGCAAATATGCACCATCCAGGTTTCTGCGCCATTCATTTCCATAAACAGCATCAGCACAATCGCGATGGGAATATATTCCACCGCGTTACCATGAATGCGAATAGCGCTTTGCAGTTCGCTAAAACCACCGTCACCATAGGCAACGCGGTACTGCAAACGCAAGCGAACGACATCAAAAGAGAACTTCATTAATAACAACGCACTTAAAACGGCATACAGCGCGCTTACCATACAAACTCCCTTTAAAATGGCCGATGGCACCTGTCTATGATAGGTGGCAAATTCAGAAAAGAGAAGATTGCTGTGGAATAGCCGGAACTGCTCCGATCTCTGGAAGCGTTTTACGTAAGTCTTCCCACAGGGTATGTACCAGTTCCGGGGCCTGGGCAATGTCTGGCGTATGTAAAAAAAGATAAGGCGTAGTGGTCTGATGCCACTGCACTAATTTTTGTAACCAGACCTGAAATAATTCCCGGTTTTGCGTCATATCATCACTACCGATAAAACGGATCAGCGGATTTGTCGCCGTCAGTACAGCATGTACCGGAACTTTAGGTTTTTTTCGTTGAGCGTCGCGAATAGCTTCACTGTGTGGACGTGCTGCATGAACCGGGCGGCTGTCTAAAATCATCAAGGTCTAAATACACTATGAGGATGATTCCTAAAACATACCTGTTAAAAACAGGACATAAACAGGTTAGTACCTATGCAGTTTAAAGGCATTTTCCCTAGTATCTATGCAATTCTACACAGATTCTATGCAGTATCGGTATAGTCTCTTTTTATTCTAACTTATTGAAATATATACAGAATCTGTGAAGTCTCTTTTCAGGGAGCTATGCAGGATGTTAGTCGTCCCTCTCTCGACTCCTAGAAAAGTGCTATATACAGGGCTATATAACGATATATAGATAGTTGGTCACATGGTGTAACTATCAAGAAACTTAACGATTTCCTGCGTGAAAGTTATTTCTGAGGGTGGGTAAGTGTTCAGGAGATTTTGCGTAGAACACGCTTAGAGAGTGGATACAAAAAAGCCCCCATGAAGGAGGCTATGAAGATGCTACTAAGTTTTTTACAGTGTCTTTGTCCAGTGACGGCTAACCGTTCTTACAGAGAGATTCAGAAGCTTTGCAACCTGACTTTGTGACAATCCCTTTGCCTTATGCTCTAAAACGGCCTCTGTAGTGTTCACAGCTACAGGACGACCTAACACCTTACCTTGTGCTTTAGCTCGTTCTAAGCCCTCTCTGGTTCGCTCTCTGATGCGGTTAAGTTCAAACTCTGCAAAGGTACTGAATAGTTGAAGGATAAGTTTACCTTCAGCACTTGAAAGGTCTTGGACAGGCAAATCTAGACAGACCAGCTTAACACCCATACCAAGTAACATTGTGACGGTCTTCTGTACGTCAATGTTATCCCTGCCTAAGCGGTCAATCTTGGTCACTACAAGACAATCACCTTCTTCCAGCTTATCCACCAGCTTTACAAATTGTGGTCTGTCCATAGCTGGGGTAGCACCACTAATGGTTTCCTCAATCACTCGTGAAGGTTTGACTTCATAACCAGCACGTTTAACAGCTTCTACTTGGTTCTGTGTGGTGAGGTCATCAACTGATACACGAGCATAAAGGAATGTACGCATGTTCTTATCTCTCTATATAGTCAACAAAGGTCTGTCTTGCTTGTCTATAGCCATTAAATCAATTCTCACAATTGTTGTCTATAGCTACAGCTACCTTTTTATATAGACACTTAACGGGCGTTTGTTGTCATGTGTATTTATACAGTTAAAGACCTAGATAGATGCCTTTATAGCAATTCACAGAAAAAGTCAATGATATTTTGAGATTTTGCAAAGGGGGTCACATAGCTGGTGTGACGGGTACTTAGCAGCTACAGACATCTGTCAGATATTTTTGAAGATTCGGGGAAGATGAGATTCAAAGAGGGCTAGTCATTTTTTTATAAAAATTTTCAGATTCTGAAAAGTTACTGTACAGAATATATACAGATATCTTTAAAGTATCTGTAAAAACTTTTAAGATAAAAGATAGATATCCCAGAAAGGATATCCGTTTAGAAAGCCTGTTAAGTATCTCTTAAAAGAGAGTAAACCTTGTCAAGAGTGATTGCAATAAAAATTTTTATTTCTTATGTCAATTGAGCATATTTTAATCGGGAAGCATCATGGGGGTTCTGATTACTGGAGAACTCCATTTTTGTTATTTAAGAACTTACACCGTGAATTTGGTCTTACGCTAGATGGTGCTGCAACTAAGCACGACGCATTGCTACCACGGTTCACCGATGATATTCGCAATCAGTCATGGGATGGTGAGCGGGTATTCTGTAACCCACCATACAGCGACACTAAAACATTCCTCGTAAAAGCGTCTGAAGCAGATTTAGCGGTATTCCTGATACCGTACCGACCCCAAACCATATACTGGCTTAAGCACATCTTCACAAACCCGCTTTGCCATGAAATCCGCATTCTTCATCGCGCAGTTAAATACCTTCCACCAGCAGGGCATAACGGGCTTGTTGTTCGTGCGCCGTTTCCTGCTGCACTCGTTGTTTTTAAAAAAGAACCACGTAAGCATGAAATTACGCAGATGGTTTGCTGTGCTGATACATTGCTACCGTTAACCATCATTAACAGAGGAGGCTTGAGAGGAAGACCCACCATTTACCCACCTGAGACGCTCGACAGCTTCATAAAACTATACAGGCAAGGAAAACCCATTAAGTACATTGCAGATGTTCTCAGAATGCCTCTGAGCACGTCATACAGAATTGCTCAAAGGTTGAGCTAAAATTCTCATAAATATGGTCATTTACAAGACAGGTGATTTAGATATTAAGAAGTATCCCTGTGAACAATAAATGACCAATCAGTAATTATTCTGTGAAATAATTGTTGCAATTTGTAATCACATCTGTTATAGTTTCTATATGGGTTGATAAAAAAGTTCATGTCTTGAAGTGGTAACACTTGGGGAGGTGTCAGATGATTGACGTATATTAACCTCTCATTCATGGTAATACCTCAGCGTTTTAATCATCGTACTGTTTCAGGCATGGACTTCTTTATCAGTCCATTAATCCCCCAGATATTTTAATCACACAGGCTAATCGGTTTTATCCGGTTGGCCTTTTCACGTATGAGGTAATTTATGAATGAAAAAAGAAACTAATGCTTTTATTATGGTAGATAAACGAGTTGCACAATTCCCTAAAACATTAAAGCCAATTGACCGCTTGGTGTATTTCACTATGCTGGATGGTGCTGATTATTACGAATCTAAGTTCGGGAGATATGCACCAAGTATTGACTATTTGATGGTTATGTCTGGTGCTACACGTAATACAGTTATTGATTCACTTAAAAGACTTGAGTCACACAGACTTATCGAAAAGACCAATGTAAAGGGTCAGCAAAGTATTTTTAAAGTATTCACGTTGGATGAGCGTCCAGAAGTCTTATCAGAACCTACCCTTGATGAGCGTCGTAGAGTCAAATTATCAGGTCAACCAGAATCTGACACTAACCCAACCAAAAATTGGTTACCTACCCAACCAGAATTTGGTTACCTACCCAACCAGAATTTGGATACATGTAAGACTGAATATAAAGACAAAAATATAAAGACTAAAGAAGAAAGACTAAAAGGGAACTTTGAAGAAGAATCTCTTAAGAAGGGAGCTTCGCTCTGTGATTCACATGAATGTGATATTAAAGAAGATGACTTTCTTTCTTTGGATGAATTAAATGATTTTCTCTCTATGAATGAATCTGGCCTTGATAGTGAAGCTACTAAAGAGGCTATTAAAAAGGAAGATAAAATCTCTGATGTGAATATCGATAGTGACCATAAAAACACACAGTGCCCCGCCACTGATGATGAGATGGACCCCTTCGATGATTACCTTGATGAAGAGTCAGAGCGTGAAAAAGCCATTAAGAGGGTAGAGAAGAAAAAGAGATTCGAGCTTGCAAGACAAAAGAACAAAGTATCGGGTTTAGACCCATTCGATGACAGTGACGATGATGACTTTTCTTTCACACCAAGAAAGAAACAAACTCAGGGTGACAAGAAGCAAAAAATTAAACCGAAGATGTATTTTGCTGGTGGAGGGATTAAGCAATGAAAGAATTTCACGGTGAAAAACGATACAAAGATTATCTACTAAAGCGTTACAGTATTTCTCGTGAAGGTTACTTGATGAAAGATACTCATGGGGAGGTTTACCGGATTAGACCAAAGAAGGAAGGAAAGAATTATTTCTTTTACGATGGTGTGACAGATTTAAAGATTGACGCTTTGAGGTTTGCAGTGCTGTATCATTATGATATCTGGGATTCAGTCCACCAGCTACGATTAAAAGACGGTGACCCCGGTAATCTGAGGGCCACCAATATCATCACAAAACGTTAGTTTGTTTTACCATCATCAATCGTAATTGTGATTTCATATTTGAAAAGCTTAATGCTGAAATTGAATCGTGTACTTTTGGCGATAATCATTTTTAAAAGCTGATACACCAGAAGCACCAGAAACACAAAGCAACCTAAGCTTGCGAATCTGTGAGATTCAGCAATTGTTTCAAGAAAGCCCATTAACTCCCCTTATTTATCAAAGGGAATGACCTGTATCAGCCCCTATAACCATATTAACATGTAAATGAGTTGTTGACAATATGTTAAATATATGTTAAGATTGTAGTATGAGTAAGAGATTTAAGGAGATTTTACAATGACTCACACAGTTACACGCCTTTTGCCAGAGGCATTTGAACGACTGGCAGCAATCAAAACCAAATATCCCGATATGAAGCACACAGCGCTTGTTGGAGAGCTTTTAAAAGAGTCGGTAGCCCTGACCCCTTTCGATAACGTTAAGGGCGTTGCAGAGGGTTCTAAGGCCATCAGAATCACAACGGACCAACTGGAACTACTCAAAGCACAGTCCGCAGTAGCAGGTTGCTCAATGATTCAGGTGTTAAGCGCTAAGGTCCATCAACTGGCGGATAGATTGGAGGTTTAATGTGTTATAGGTTCCAATATTCCACACTTGGCAGCCACCTAATCAGACAGAATTTAGCAGATGCTGAATTTGAAGATGTGACCCTCAAAGCAAACAAACGATTAAAACCCTCTCAAATCCACCAGCTTAAACACGAATTAAAGCCACTGGTAATACTCGACTATAACGACCCTGAACAGCTTGAGCAGGGAATTAAGCTTATTTCTGAATGGGGTGCTTGATGAAAACTATCACAGTACAACTTCAGACTAATAAAGCATTTCGTTATTTTGAAAACTTGCTTGAGTTATACGAAGGATGGGGAAGCATCCACGGCAAAGATGATATCTATCTTCACTTGTCAGCCCCTAACTATTCTCTGAAGACTCCGGTTAAGCAAAGCTGGTTAAAAGACTACGGTCACCAGATGGGGCTATTAGTCTCAGACTTGAGCTAAAAACAGTAAAACATATCTCTCAGGCTTTACCAGACGAATTCTAAGCGATTTTAAGCCCCTAATCAGGGTAACTTAGGGAATCGCCTTAAGTGGTCTAAAAAAGGGGTTAAAACGCCTTAGAATGCGATACAGGAAGGATTTTAAAAATGAATTATTCAATGCAAATTTTCGTTGATGCCGACACTGCTATGATGGTGCAAAGCTTCGCTGATGCAGGTATTAGCATTGATTTTGACAGGCTGTTAAAGCTGATGGCTGAAAACTCAGACGAAATTGAAGACTTTATTCAGGAAATTGAAACTGGTGAACCACGTTTTATGTTTCCCGTTACCGACTCAAACATGAAGCGTCTTATTATCGAAGAAACGAACAAATACAGTGTTAGCCCTGAACAATATCTCAAGGCGGCTATAGTAATTTTGCACGCTGACAATATTCTGGTGACGGATTCTGTGAGGGTTCACTAATGGCTTTAATAATTGCTTGGACGTTGCTTGGCTTATTTGTTGGTTGCTGGATGGGTAACACAGTAAATAAAAATTGATGTTACCAATCTGTTAAAAAGCTGTTGACAAATAACCTTGAGCATGACATAATTGTATATATGAGGATAGTCTTCTATCCGAAGTCTATAGGGAGAGCAATTCTCCTTGAATTAAAATATTAATCGTCTCTACATCGATGATAACTATATTCTGAGTTGGAAAGGTGCAATGCTTTTCGTCATGGCCTTTCAGGTTGGTCTGAGAGGTCATCTCGAAAAGTGCTTAATCATTCATTCATTGAACCCTTTACAGCTTTGCCCTAATCATGAGTTAGGGCGTTTCTTTAAGAGTTTTTAAACAGAGCTTTTAAAGAAAGTTTTTCCTGAAACTTCGTTAACGTTATAAAGCAAACCTTCAAAGCCCTTCACAGATAAGGATGAACCTATGTTTAGGGCTTTTCTTAATAGAGCATCTTTAATAAATCGTTAAGTCATCTTCTAAGTGTATTGGCGTTGAAGGTGCTCTATTAAGAAATAACCACACTTAGAGGAAAAAAAATAATGACAAACGATATTTACATTAATGGCAAAGTGATTGATAGCTTCGGTGACTGGTCACCAACGACTGAACATCCAGCTATCGCTATTCAGCGTAAAGAACACGATGAAAGAATTAAGCTTGAGCAATCGCTAAAGATGTCACCAAAGAAAATTACCTTTGTGTATCCTGAACCTCAGGAGATGCCTGATGTTTGCAAAACTGAAGCACTATTTGAGCTTGAGCGTGAATATTACCCACGGCTAAAAGAACAGCGTATTCGACTTGATATTGCTTACGATGCTGTTAAGAACTTCGAAGAAACCTCGAAACCTTCAGAATATGATATTGCTTACGAGATTAAGTCAGACCCGTTTATCTATTATGAAGGAAACTTTAATGATGGTTTTGGTACAGCGATTGAAGACGTTCCTAAAGTTCTTCAAAGTATCCCTGAAGGGTTCCGGTTAATTGATGTAAGACAAGCATTAAGGGGTTCTGGTCAATTTATTCTGATGACCAACAAAACAGATGAAGAGATTCTTCAGTTAGCTGAAGCTAATTTGACTAAGCATTACTCCGATAAACTGGATAAGTTAAAGCAAAAACTTAGAAAAGAACTTGATAGCATGAAAGAACTTGTTAGTGAATATGAATCACAGAAGAAGATTGCTATGCAGGCTGATATTGAGCAGCTTACGAAGATTTCTCAGAAATATAGCAAGGCACTTTAACTATGAATTAAAAGAGGTGATTAATGTTTGAAGAACGTTTAGAGACTATTCGGTCTGTTTGTGAAAACTTAAAGTTACAAAATAAGCCAACCTTAAGAATTAAAAACAAACGTCAAGTTATCACCTCACACAAACCAAAAACACGCAAGATTCCAAAGTGGTGTATTGACCGTATTCCTTCTGATGCTCAAATCATAGGTGAAACGGAATTACATTATCTTGTCAGACATTAAAAAAGAATTGGTTGGGTATATGAGATAGGTTCTATCGAATCTATAATACGGGGAGAGATTATCGAGTGATATCGGTAGTTTCTCCCTTTTTTTGTATATGAGGATAGTCTTCTATCCGAAGTCTATGAGGTGAAAAAATATGAATGGCACAATTTAAAGTTGATGATTTTCTGATTGAGCTAGGTTTTAGCTCTCAGAAGGTTTTAAAAGGTCTGGAAAAAGCCGAGAAACAAACGATGCAGGTAGCATCACGAATTGAGAAGCGGCTAAATAAAGCTTTTAAAGTTAACCCTACGCCTTTAAATGATTCTCTCAAGGTCATGGAAAGAAATGTCGATAAAACTGTTTCCAAGATTGAGCAGCGTCTTAAAAACACTAAAGCGTTTAAGATTAAAACGGAAATTGAGGATACTTTAAAGCCACTTAGGCAGCCGAGACAGCCACGAATTAGCGGAAGCAGAGCAATTACAGCAGCGCATAGCGTGAATATGAGCAAGCTTCGTGACTTTAATCCTATGCTTGAGAAGTATTTTAAAAGCCAGTATTACAGCTTAAGCAGTAAATCCAAGACACTTGGGAACGAAGCTTTTAATCGTGAGTTAGCAAAGTTAAATCAAAATCTACGTGAAACACTTTCTAAGTTTAATAAGACCACCAGCAAAAACAATCACAGTGAAAATGCTTCAAATGGTTTAGATGTATTAGCTACAAGTGCAATCAAAGCAGGTACAGCCATTTATAGTTTTCAGACAGCCTTAGAAGCTTATAGGAAGATTATGGAGGTTGGTCTGAAAAAAGAAGCATCACAACGAGCGGCACAATTCGTTTTAGGTGATGAAGGTGCTAAACGAGCTACAGAATTTGTGAAGAATCTTGCTAATAATACAGGTGTTGACCAGATTGAAACATTAAGCAGTTTTGCTAAGTTTTCCGCTGGTGCTGGTGATATGAATACAGACCAGAAAGAATCCCTATTTTCTAATGTGATTGGCACATCCAGATTAATGGGTTTAAGTACTGATGAAATTAACGGGATTCTGAAAGCTTTCGAGCAGATGGCTTCTAAAGGGAAGATTCAGGCTGAAGAGCTACGTGGTCAATTAGGTGACAGAATGGCAGGTGCTTTCCAGTTATTTGCCAGAAGCCTTGGGATGACTACAGAAGAATTAGACAAGGCTATGAAAGACGGTAAAGTTCTTTCTAAAGATGTTCTTCCTAAAGTATCCGCTGAAATGGGAAGGATGATTGATAAAGCTGGTGGATGGGAAAAGATTATTAACTCTACTCAGACGCAGTTAGGCCGCCTTTCTAATTCATGGAATAATAATCTGGCCTTAATGTTCGACGGTTCACAGGAAGGTTTAACAGACTTTACAAGGTCACTGACTAATTTACTTAATTCGCTAGGTGGGCAATCAAAAAATCTTGGTGAACATTTTGGCGACTTGATGAAAAGTATGTCAAACGGTATTGATGATTTAACCACGATTAGCTACCGAGTGCAGGGATTCTTTGACAGAGTGACCCTTGCTTACAGAGAATTAAATGACACTCAAAAAGCTGTAGCTGATGGTATCGCAAATGGCCTGTTAAGTGCATTAAAGGGACTTGCTGGTATTGTTGCTGTAAGGTCTGGTATTGGTGCTGTAGGTGGTATCTGGAACTTAATTAGGGCTATTTCCACGCTTGGAAATGTAGCAAATACAGCAGCAGGAAGAATTAATTCACGTTCCGGTAGTGTTGAAGGTGGTAAAGGAAAATTATCTGTAGCTGATGCAATTACCAAAGTAATGATTGTCGGTATGGCAACTGATGTGATTAACTCCATTGTTAAACCGTTCTATGAACGTCAGATGAGTAAGTCAGATAATCCAATTGACAAAGTTGTAAGGTCAAAGGTGGAACCCACAGACCAAGCATTGACTGGTGACATGAACTCTTTAGCTGCTGTTTTATGGGCTATGGTTCATGGCAAATCAAAAGATGTTCCACAGTTTTCACCTGAAGCATTAAATAATCTGAAAGGTCGAGTGGAAACATTCACACAAGATTTAAAGGTTATCAAGCCGTCAGTAAATATTCAGCCTCAGACAATCAATATCACAACTCAGACGGTACTTGATGGAAAGGTTATTGATGAAAGAACCACATCGCATATTAATCGTATGCAGGAAGATACCTTGATTAGCTCCGCTTACCCAGAGGAATAAACAATGTTAGAACTACTAATATTTATTGCCACACATGGCAATCTATTAATCTTTATCTAGTATGACGATTCAACTATGAATAGTCGAATGCTACGTGATTTCTTCTGAACAGATACCAACATCAAAAATTAGATTTCACGTAGCTCACGCTTAACAGAATAGGAATAACAACAATGTTTGACACAAAGCAAATTAGATACTCAGGTAAAGATGGTATCTATTTTCACCTTAGAGATAATGTAGAATCTTTTCTTACCTTAACAGCTACTGAACAGATGGACTATGACTCACCGATGATGGTGACAACTCAGGCTATGCAATCGGGGCAAACTATAACTGATAATGTTCAGAGAGCACCTAAGACCATCTCTATTAGCGGTGTTGTAGTGGTTGATTCGACGGGTTCAGTTCTATTAACCAGACAGGGGCAACTTGTAGAAACCTTTATTTCTACGGTTGAACAATGGCGAGACCAGAAACAAATCATCACTATTGTTTGTAAAGATGGAATATCTATCACTGATAGTATCATTACTCAGTTTAAAGCGAGTAAAGAGCATACCATTGCTAATGGTCTTCGTATTCAGATGACCTTCCAAGGTGTAGAGTTTCGTTCAATCGTAGGGCAAACTGATGTTTCAGCAGCTACTGGCAAAACTGCTACCACGAATGACGGTGGTGCTACTTCTAAGAAGAATACAGGGAACACTACAACAAGCTTAGGTAACGGTATGTTGATGTGTCAGGAGCTATATAATCGCTCTACGAGTGAACTTACTAATGAGCAACTTCAAGCCCGTATCAATTGTGGTAAAAATGTCAGAGTTAAGAACGGAAAAAGCACCTTCTCAGATGCCGCTAATGAGCAAGCTTCAAAGGTGCTTAGTAATGCTGGTACAGGTAGTACTTTGAAGAAATTTTCTGTTAATCCCAACAAGCGATACTGACGATAGAATCTCAACTATATGATAACCTCATCAACATCTATTAAACCCCTCTCAGTGACTTCAGAAAGCGACTGTATAGCCTCTGTAACATCTTCTGAGGGGTTTTCTGTTATTGGTAAGATGATTGACTTACCATTGTGAAAAGTTACTTTGCAGCGACGTTTAGCGGTATTTAAAACGACCTCTTTAACAGCACTTTTGATTATCAGTTGTGCTTCAATCCTTCCCGCCTTTGTAGTCAAGTCACAATCAGACAAACAACCCACATCAATAGATTTAAGGCGTTGTGTCTCCTTCTCGATATCCGCATCAACCTGTGATAACTCATTCTTTAGTTGTTTTAGCTTGCTGGTAATAGCTGACAAATCTTCAATTTCAAGTGATAGCTGTACCAGCTTTTCAATATTGCTTGAGATGTGTTCACGGTGTAGCCTCAACATATCTATGATATTCGTCGTATCGCTATCAAATCGGTCAAGACGAGATAGCAGGGCAAGTAATGTACCATCGGTTTGCTTACGTGACAGCCCTTTGGCATTGCAACGGTTTTCATTACGAAGAGGACAACGATAAATCCCGTTTCTTGTATCGCTAAAGCCTGTGATAATCAGAGCATGACCACATTCAGAACAACGGATAACACCTTTAAAGAGATTCACACTCAATGGTTTATCTGAAACAGACCTCTTTCCATAACGAGAATGTGATAGTTGTTGAACTTTGTAGAATGTTGTTTCATCTATAATTGCAGGATAATAACCAGATATCTCCTCACAGCCTTTAGGTGTGAAGTAACCAATTACAGAACGATTCTTCAAAAGGTCTTGTACTGAGCTTTGACCAAATGAACCCGGCTTATACTGGCTCATCGACTGGTGACCTTCATCATTAAGAGTCCTGACAATCTCCCAAATAGACTTACCCTCTAACCGTAATTGAAAGCATCTCCTCACAGTTTCTACCTTCTCAGGTATCACAGAGAAGCTTTTACGGTCATCATTCAGCCTTAACCATGCAGGACAACGTTTAGAAACTTTGATACCAGCTTTAGCAGCCTCTTTCTTGGCATCCCATGCAGCCTGTATACGCTCAGATTTACGCAAACTCTCCTCATGCGCCCTTTGCATTATCAAAATGCTTTTAATCAGAGCTAACGGGTCTCTTAAGCTTTCCTTTGTGTAATGTTCACCATCGGACAAGGTGACTACATCTACACCAGCCCTTAAGATACGACGTAATAGCTCAGAAGCAATATCAATATCCTGACGTGAGAGACGGTCTAAACTCTCGATTAGTAGTGTATCACCAGCTTTAACAAGCCCTTTCTCGATAGCGGTTAAGAAGTCGCCTAAGCCACCTTTCAAGTGCTTACCAGTGAATCCACTCACACCTAAATCACGAAAAGATAAATCTTGGTCAAGGTGGTACTCAGGATGAGCCTTAAGCCAATCTGTAACCATCTTAGATTGTCGGCGTAATGAATCACCTCGGGATTGCTTCTCAGATGAAAACCGGATGTAAGAAATGACACGTTTCATTGTTTACCACCTCAAAACTGATACCTAGATTGTATCGCTTTAGGTAGTGTATTTAAACGTGTCTAATAAAAATCACCCGATTAACGCCGCGCTGATGTAAACCGCGATTAAGCGTTTGTTCCTCTTCCCCTTTGGCGAAAAACTGTGGATGGCGGACTTCCACACCATAATTAAATTCGCCAGGGAGAGAATCGAGAAAATGCCAAAGCGCAGGCAGCTCCCGTGGGCCGAATGTGGCAGGCAGTTGCAGCCAGTATTGCCCAATGCGCGGAGCCAACGGTGACATGCGGGTCAAAAATTCAGTCACTAAATCATCGCAATGTCGTAATGCTGCCTGATGCGAAATGGTCGCCGGAAACTTAAAACAGAAGCGGAAGTCATCTGTGGTCTGTTCACGCCAGCGCAGGACAACCTCGGGTTTCGGCAGGGCGTAAAGCGTGGTGTTGCCCTCCACGCAGTTAAAGTGGCGGGCATACTCTTCAAGGCTGGTGATTCCCAACCGCACCCATTTAGGATGCGACCATTGCGGTAGACCGATGTAAATCATAACGCGTGAAGGATCTCTTCCACGCTACGCACACGGGCGATGCGTGGGTAGATATGGTTGATGCTGTTATTGTGCTGCTCGGCGCTGGCGGCACTACAGGCGTCTTCGGCAATCACCAGATTAAAGCCAAGTTCCCAGGCATTGCGGGCGGTGGATTCAACACCGATATTGGTCGAGATCCCACATAACACTATTGTATCGATACCTCGGCGGCGCAGTTGCAACTCCAGATCCGTACCGTAAAACGCACCCCACTGACGTTTGATGATTTCGATATCACTGTCAGTTGCACCTAATGCAGCTGGATGTTGCCACCAGTTTTCGGGCAACACTTTAGCGGGGGAGGGGGCATCAACCGGCTGTTTTAATGCTTCGGCGTGATCGGCAGACCAGCCAACGCGCACCAGAAACACGGGCTGACCGCTGGCGCGAAATTTCGCCGCCAGCTTCCCGGCGCGATTAACTACCTCATCGGCAGTATGTGGACCACCGGCAAAAGGTAAGATGCCTTCTTGTAAATCGATCACCACCAACGCAGTGGTTTTAGCATTAAGTTCAAGCATGCTGACTCCTGAAAAAACAAAATCGTGCCTCACACCTTAATGCGATTAGCCGATGGCGGAACGACAAATTTTGTTAATTTTTATGAGTTCGGGCAACACCTTTATAGCAAACTGGCGTAGAGTCTGATTTCAGGCCCGATATAAAGTGGTAACGAGGCGTTCCAGCGCGGGCCAGGCTCTTACGGTGCGGCAGAATTTCCAGTATAATAGCCGCCTTTTTTCATTCAGTTGTGACATACAGCTAACGCTGCGACTTGGTCACCTGCGCAGCAGGGGGCATCCGCCGGCAGCTAAGTTAAGGGATATCTCATGCGTACAGAATATTGTGGACAGCTCCGTTTGTCCCACGTGGGGCAGCAGGTGACTCTGTGTGGTTGGGTCAACCGTCGTCGTGATCTTGGTAGCCTGATCTTCATCGATATGCGCGACCGCGAAGGTATCGTGCAGGTATTTTTCGATCCGGATCGTGCGGACGCGTTAAAGCTGGCCTCTGAACTGCGTAATGAGTTCTGCATTCAGGTTACGGGCACCGTACGTGCGCGTGACGAAAAAAATATTAACCGCGATATGGCGACCGGCGAAATTGAAGTGCTGGCGTCCTCGCTGACTATCATCAACCGCGCAGATGTTCTGCCGCTTGACTCTAACCACGTCAACACCGAAGAAGCGCGTCTGAAATACCGCTACCTCGACCTGCGTCGCCCGGAAATGGCGCAGCGCCTGAAAACCCGCGCTAAAATCACCAGCCTGGTGCGCCGTTTTATGGATGACCACGGCTTCCTCGACATCGAAACTCCGATGCTGACCAAAGCCACGCCGGAAGGCGCGCGTGACTACCTGGTGCCTTCTCGTGTGCACAAAGGTAAATTCTACGCACTGCCGCAATCCCCACAGTTGTTCAAACAGCTGCTGATGATGTCCGGTTTTGACCGTTACTATCAGATCGTTAAATGCTTCCGTGACGAAGACCTGCGCGCTGATCGTCAGCCTGAATTTACTCAGATCGATGTGGAAACTTCTTTCATGACCGCGCCGCAAGTGCGTGAAGTGATGGAAGCGCTGGTGCGTCATTTGTGGCTGGAAGTGAAGGGCGTGGATCTGGGCGATTTCCCGGTAATGACCTTTGCGGAAGCAGAACGCCGTTATGGTTCTGATAAACCGGATCTGCGTAACCCGATGGAACTGACCGACGTTGCTGATCTGCTGAAATCTGTTGAGTTTGCAGTATTTGCAGGTCCGGCGAACGATCCGAAAGGTCGCGTTGCCGCTCTGCGCGTTCCGGGCGGCGCATCGCTGACCCGTAAGCAGATCGACGAATACGGTAACTTCGTTAAAATCTACGGCGCGAAAGGTCTGGCTTACATCAAAGTTAACGAACGCGCGAAAGGTCTGGAAGGTATCAACAGCCCGGTAGCGAAGTTCCTTAATGCAGAAATCATCGAAGCCATCCTGGATCGTACTGCCGCGCAAGATGGCGATATGATTTTCTTCGGTGCCGACAACAAGAAAATTGTTGCCGACGCGATGGGCGCACTGCGCCTGAAAGTGGGTAAAGACCTTGGTCTGACCGACGAAAGCAAATGGGCACCGCTGTGGGTTATCGACTTCCCGATGTTTGAAGACGACGGTGAAGGCGGCCTGACGGCAATGCACCATCCGTTCACCTCACCGAAAGACATGACTGCTGCAGAACTGAAAGCTGCACCGGAAAATGCGGTGGCGAACGCTTACGATATGGTCATCAATGGTTACGAAGTGGGCGGTGGTTCAGTACGTATCCATAATGGTGATATGCAGCAGACGGTGTTTGGTATTCTGGGTATCAACGAAGAGGAACAGCGCGAGAAATTCGGCTTCCTGCTCGACGCTCTGAAATACGGTACTCCGCCGCACGCAGGTCTGGCATTCGGTCTTGACCGTCTGACCATGCTGCTGACCGGCACCGACAATATCCGTGACGTTATTGCCTTCCCGAAAACCACGGCGGCAGCGTGTCTGATGACTGAAGCACCGAGCTTTGCTAACCCGACTGCACTGGCTGAGCTGAGCATTCAGGTTGTGAAGAAGGCTGAGAATAACTGATATGGCTTATAAGCGTCCCGTTTCGATCTTAGTGGTCATCTACGCACAAGATACGAAACGGGTGCTGATGTTGCAGCGGCGTGACGATCCCGATTTCTGGCAGTCGGTAACCGGCAGCGTGGAAGAGGGGGAAACCGCGCCGCAAGCTGCCGTGCGCGAAGTAAAGGAAGAGGTCACCATTGATGTTGTCGCTGAACAACTGACCTTAATTGACTGTCAGCGCACGGTAGAGTTTGAAATTTTTTCACATTTACGTCATCGCTATGCGCCGGGCGTGACGCGTAATACGGAATCATGGTTCTGTCTTGCGCTCCCACACGAGCGGCAGATCGTTTTCACTGAACATCTGGCTTACAAGTGGCTTGATGCGCCTGCTGCGGCGGCGCTCACTAAGTCCTGGAGCAACCGGCAGGCGATTGAACAGTTTGTAATTAACGCTGCCTGAACAGGCAGGGCTATCTGGAGATATTTTTATGGCAGGTCATAGTAAATGGGCCAACACCAGACATCGTAAAGCTGCGCAGGATGCAAAGCGCGGTAAAATCTTCACTAAAATCATTCGTGAGCTGGTAACCGCGGCTAAGCTGGGCGGTGGCGATCCGGACGCTAACCCGCGTCTGCGTGCAGCAATTGATAAAGCACTGTCTAACAACATGACCCGCGACACACTGAACCGCGCAATTGCACGTGGTGTGGGCGGTGATGATGATGCAAACATGGAAACCATCATCTACGAAGGTTACGGTCCTGGCGGCACGGCAATCATGATTGAATGTCTGTCTGACAACCGCAACCGTACCGTTGCTGAAGTGCGTCATGCATTCAGCAAATGTGGCGGTAACCTCGGTACAGATGGTTCCGTAGCCTATCTGTTCAGCAAAAAAGGCGTGATCTCCTTCGAGAAAGGCGATGAAGACACCATCATGGAAGCAGCTCTGGAAGCAGGTGCTGAAGACGTTGTGACCTATGATGACGGCGCGATTGATGTCTACACTGCATGGGAAGAAATGGGTAAAGTGCGCGACGCTCTGGAAGCGGCAGGTCTGAAAGCAGACAGCGCGGAAGTTTCCATGATCCCGTCCACCAAAGCTGATATGGATGCAGAAACCGCACCGAAACTGATGCGTCTGATCGATATGCTGGAAGATTGCGACGACGTGCAGGAAGTTTACCATAACGGTGAAATCTCTGATGAGGTCGCAGCGACTCTCTGATGAGGCCTGCTAAACAGCAAAACGGAGACGCGTGATGGCTATTATTCTCGGCATTGATCCGGGTTCGCGCGTGACCGGCTATGGCGTAATTCGCCAGGTAGGCAGGCAACTGTCCTACCTGGGTAGCGGATGCATACGCACCAAAGTGGATGATTTACCGTCTCGTCTGAAGCTCATCTATGCGGGCGTGACGGAAATCATCACCCAGTTCCAGCCTGATTATTTCGCCATTGAACAAGTCTTTATGGCGAAGAACGCTGACTCAGCCCTGAAACTGGGCCAGGCGCGCGGCGTGGCGATTGTTGCGGCGGTGAATCAGGAATTGCCGGTATTTGAATACGCGGCACGTCAGGTAAAGCAAACGGTGGTAGGTATTGGTAGTGCCGAAAAAAGCCAGGTGCAGCATATGGTCCGCACCTTGCTGAAACTGCCCGCTAATCCACAGGCGGATGCCGCCGATGCGTTAGCTATCGCGATTACCCATTGTCACGTCAGTCAGAATGCGATGCAGATGAGCGAATCGCGGCTGAACCTGGCGAGAGGGCGACTGCGTTAAGTTATACCGCCTCGGTCAGTTCAGGCTGAGGCGTTTCAACTCCCTCCGCGTGAATCAACACCAAACCCGGATGATGCCACAAACTGGCTGGCGTGACGGTTTTACGCTCCCACGGAATAGAACCTAAGAACCAGAATTTCCAGAAAGTGAGTTTTGCATTCGGATTGCTATTTAACAGTTGTCCAAACGTCTCTATTTCACCCACCGGAATACATAGCGCCTCTTTATAAATATCAAAGACAAATTTTGAACAGAACTGGCGGGAAGATTCGTATTTAAAACCCGTGTGGTAAAGTTTGCGTAGCCGGGAAGGAACCTGTTCAACAATTCGTTGTTTTTGTTGTTCTGTCAGCCCAGCGTCTAATCGCTTTATAGCATAGCGTTGATTAGACGAACGTTTAATAAAACGAGATAGCGTGGTGATGGTTGAAAGGGGAACCCGGCTTTCTGCAACCAGGAAGTCTTCACCGTTATGACCGATAATGATCCCGACGTGATTACTCCAGCAATTTGATGCAGCTGATATTTGACCAAATAAGGCAGCACCTATACATGTAAAGACGATATCTCCAATTTCATATTCAGCAGGGTAATTAATATTCACGTTGTCATTCCATTGAAATCGATACGAATATACGTAATAGCATAAAAAATTTATTTTTTCAGGAGTCGCAATGTATATTTTTATTACGCATTTCTTCACTGAATATGTAATATTCAAATATTTGCTTCCAATATAACCTGTTGAATAAATTATACTCTGCCATTTTTCAGATCATCGGGACACCTCGCAAGTTTTCTTCATCCTTCGCTGGATATCTATCCAGCATTTTTTTATCATACAGCATTATCTTTGATTCATTACGCAGGAGCGTCATGTGATAGGCAGACTCAGAGGCATCATCATTGAAAAACAACCCCCGCTGGTGTTAATTGAAGTGGGCGGCGTAGGCTATGAAGTGCATATGCCGATGACCTGTTTTTATGAACTCCCTGAAGCGGGTCAGGAAGCGATCGTTTTCACCCACTTTGTGGTGCGTGAAGACGCGCAACTGCTGTACGGTTTTAACAATAAACAAGAGCGCACATTGTTCAAAGAGTTGATCAAAACCAACGGCGTCGGCCCGAAGTTGGCGCTGGCGATCCTCTCCGGAATGTCAGCGCAGCAGTTCGTTAATGCCGTTGAGCGTGAAGAAGTGGGGGCGCTGGTGAAACTGCCGGGTATTGGCAAAAAAACCGCCGAACGCTTGATTGTTGAAATGAAAGACCGATTTAAAGGTTTGCATGGCGATCTCTTTACGCCAGCCGCCGACCTGGTACTCACATCACCTGCCAGCCCGGCGACCGACGATGCTGAACAAGAAGCAGTTGCCGCGCTGGTGGCGCTGGGCTATAAACCACAAGAGGCAAGCCGCATGGTGAGCAAAATCGCTCGCCCTGACGCCAGCAGTGAAACATTAATTCGCGAAGCCCTACGCGCCGCGTTATGAGGTAAAGGATGATTGAAGCAGACCGTCTGATTTCTGCCGGTACCACTTTGCCGGAAGATGTGGCAGATCGCGCCATTCGCCCTAAATTACTGGAAGAGTATGTTGGTCAGCCGCAGGTTCGTTCACAGATGGAGATTTTCATCAAAGCAGCGAAACTGCGCGGCGATGCCCTCGATCATCTGTTGATTTTCGGTCCTCCGGGGTTGGGTAAAACTACGCTTGCCAACATCGTCGCCAATGAAATGGGCGTTAATTTACGCACGACTTCTGGTCCGGTGCTGGAAAAGGCGGGCGATCTGGCAGCGATGCTCACTAACCTTGAACCGCATGACGTGTTGTTTATTGATGAGATCCACCGTCTTTCGCCAGTGGTGGAAGAGGTGTTGTATCCGGCAATGGAAGACTACCAACTGGATATCATGATTGGTGAAGGTCCGGCGGCACGCTCCATTAAAATTGATTTGCCGCCGTTTACCCTGATTGGTGCAACCACGCGCGCAGGTTCGCTGACATCACCGTTGCGCGATCGTTTTGGTATTGTGCAGCGTCTGGAGTTTTATCAGGTGCCGGATCTGCAATATATCGTCAGTCGCAGCGCACGCTTTATGGGGCTTGAGATGAGTGATGACGGCGCGCTGGAAGTTGCTCGTCGAGCTCGCGGTACGCCGCGCATTGCCAACCGTCTGCTGCGTCGAGTGCGTGATTTCGCCGAAGTGAAGCACGATGGCACCATCTCGGCAGATATCGCTGCTCAGGCGTTGGATATGTTGAATGTCGATGCTGAAGGTTTCGATTATATGGACCGCAAGTTATTGCTGGCGGTAATCGATAAGTTCTTTGGTGGGCCGGTAGGTCTGGATAACCTTGCGGCAGCCATTGGCGAAGAACGTGAAACCATTGAGGATGTGCTGGAACCTTATTTGATTCAGCAAGGCTTTTTGCAGCGTACACCGCGTGGGCGTATGGCGACGACGCGGGCGTGGAATCACTTTGGCATAACGCCGCCAGAAATGCCGTAAGTCGGATTGGTCGCTCGCGCCGCATCCGACACTGGCAGTGTGTCTGATGCGACACTGTTCGCGTCTTATCAGGCCAGCCAGAGATAGCGAACCGTAGGTCGGATAAGGCGCTCGCGCCGCATCCGACAAATGTGTTCAGCGATAGATTAGCTGGCCTGCTTTTTCATCATACTGAGAATAAATAACAGTGCCGCACATAGCACCACCGACGGACCCGCCGGCGTATCGTAAAACGCGGAAAAGGTTAAACCGCCAGTTACTGCCACCATCCCCACCAAAACAGCGACACCAGCCATCTGTTCCGGCGTACGGGCAAAGCGACGCGCAGTAGCTGCAGGAATAATCAGCAGTGAAGTAATAATCAACGCGCCAACAAATTTCATCGCTACACCAATCGTCAATGCCGTCACCAGCATCAACAACAATTTCACGCGCTGTAATTTCACACCATCAACAAACGCCAGATCCGGGCTAATCGTCATCGACAGCAAATTGCGCCATTGCCAGAACAAAATAGCCACCACGATGACCACGCCAATCGCAATAGCGATGAGATCTTCTGGCGTCACTGCCAGCAAATCACCGAACAGGTAAGCCATCAAATCAACACGAATGTTAGACATCAGACTAACGACCACCAGGCCCAGCGACAGGGCACTGTGCGCCATAATCCCTAATAACGTGTCAATCGCCAGCTGTGGACGCTTCTCCAGCCATACCAGACCGCCCGCCAGGAGCAGCGTAACGGCAATTACCGCATAGAATGGATTCACGTCCAGCAACAAACCAAACGCGACGCCAAGTAATGAGGCATGAGCCAGCGTATCACCGAAATAAGACATACGACGCCAGACTACAAACGAACCCAGCGGACCCGCGGCACAGGCGAGCATGATCCCGGCTAACCAACCGGGAAATAATAATTCAATCATGAGCGATCATTTCCCCGACGCAAAACAATTCGTCCCTGTAAATCGTGACGATGATTATGATGATGGCGATAGATACCCAGTTGTTCAGCACCACGAGGACCAAACATAGAAATAAACTCCGGATGTAGGGAAACAACTTCCGGTGTGCCGGAACAACAAATGTGGTGATTCAGACACAGCACTTCATCGGTTTTTGCCATTACCAGATGCAGATCGTGAGAGACCATTAAAACGCCACAATCCAGTTCGCGACGCAGTTGGTCAATAAGGTCATATAACGCCACCTGGCCATTTACATCCACGCCTTGAGTGGGTTCATCCAGCACTAATAATTGCGGGCGATTTAACAATGCTCGCGCTAATAGTACACGCTGCGTTTCGCCACCAGAGAGCTTTTGCATCGGTGCGTTAATCAGGTGCCCGGCCTGGACACGTTTCAGTGCAGGCAAAATATCTTCTTTATGTGTACCAGGGCGTAAGCGTAAAAAACGGTTTACGGTCAGTGGCAACGTGGTGTCGAGATACAGCTTCTGCGGTACATAGCCGATGCGCAGTTTTCCGTTGCGCTTGATAACCCCTTCATCGGGTGTTACCAGCCCGAGCACTACCCGTACCAGTGTCGACTTACCTGCGCCATTTGGCCCAAGTAAAGTCAAAATTTTTCCAGGTTTAAGTTCCAGCGACACATCAGAGAGGACGCGGCGTTGGCCAAAAGAAACCGAGACATTTTCCAGGGAAACCAGACTTGTCATGTTAATTTTAGTCTTGCAGTAGTCATGAAATGTTATAATATCACACTTCTCATATTCATTACGATGATTGGTCGCATTATGTTACATAAAAAAACGCTTCTTTTCGCAGCATTATCCGCCGCTCTCTGGGGAGGTGCAACACAGGCCGCAGATGCCGCCGTTGTCGCTTCGCTTAAACCCGTTGGGTTCATCGCTTCTGCCATTGCTGATGGTGTAACAGAAACGGAGGTTTTACTGCCTGACGGCGCTTCAGAACATGATTATTCACTGCGTCCATCGGATGTAAAACGCTTACAGAACGCGGACTTAGTCGTTTGGGTTGGCCCGGAGATGGAAGCGTTTATGCAAAAACCGGTAAGCAAATTACCAGAAGCGAAGCAGGTAACGATTGCGCAGCTTGAAGATGTGAAACCGCTACTGATGAAAAGTATTCACGGCGATGATGATGATCACGACCACGCGGAAAAAAGTGACGAAGATCACCATCACGGCGATTTCAACATGCATCTTTGGCTTTCCCCAGAGATAGCGCGGGCTACAGCGGTTGCAATCCATGGAAAATTAGTGGAACTTATGCCGCAAAGTCGAGCCAAACTTGACGCCAACCTGAAGGATTTTGAGGCACAATTAGCCTCAACCGAAACGCAGGTTGGTAACGAGCTCGCGCCGCTCAAGGGGAAAGGTTATTTCGTTTTTCACGATGCTTACGGCTATTTCGAAAAACAGTTTGGACTGACACCGCTTGGTCATTTTACCGTTAACCCTGAG
>OLOH01000323.1_pt1 | contig 38031 bp, 31 predicted proteins | sample 1673221 | NCBI WGS metagenome assembly OLOH01 (sample SAMEA3136767, study PRJEB25190) | human gut metagenome
ATACCCATTGATCCGCTCCCGGAACAGGGGCACATTTTCCGACTTCAAAGTGATACCCGCGGCCATGGGGTGGCCTCCATACCGTTCCATCAAATCACCGCAAGCGCACACCGCTTCGAACAGAGAAAATCCTTCCACACTGCGGCCGCTGCCTTTGGCCATGTCCCCATCGGTGGAAATCACCATGCAGGGCTTTCCAAAACGCTCAGTGATCCTGGAAGCCACAATGCCGATGACACCATGGTGCCATCCTTCCCCACTGACTACGATCACACGGCTATACAGCAAGGATTCGTCCTGTTCGATCTTTTCCATCGCCTCTTTGGCGATTTGAGCTTCCACCTCTCTGCGCCGGTCATTGTCCTCGCAGATCTCCGCCGAAAGTGGCTGGGCTTCTTCTTCATAATCGCAAGTGAGCAGCCGCACTGCCCGTTCCGGAGCGCCCATCCGGCCTGTAGCGTTGATCCGGGGAATCACCGTAAACGCCAAAGAGGTAGCGGTGGCGGATTTTCCCCCCATACCGCTTTGCTCCATCAGGGCGTCCACACCGGCCCGGCCTCCGCGCGCCAGGATGGAAAGGCCCGTTTTTACAATGATCCGGTTTTCTCCCAGCACAGGCACCACATCGGCCACGGTTCCCAGGGCAGCCAGATCCGCATATTCTTCCAGCACTCCCGCAGAATCCCCCTCCAGGGCCATCACCAGCTTTAAAGCCACTCCCGCACCGGAAAGGTCTTTATAAGGGCCATGATCGTCGCTTTGGTAAGCATCCACCACAGCACAGGCTTGGGGGATCTGCTCCTGGGGCCGGTGATGGTCCGTGACCACCACGTCTATCCCCAACTCTTTGGCACGCTCCACCTCTTTGACGGAAGCAATGCCATTATCCACGGTGATGATCAATCCCACACCTTCTTCATGGAGGGTCTCCACGGCGTGAAGATTCATGCCGTAGCCTTCCCCTTCCCGCTGGGGTATGTAGTAGATCACATCCGCGCCCACCGCTTCAAGATAGGTGAACAAAATAGAGGTTGCTGTGACGCCGTCGGCATCGTAGTCTCCATATACAGCGATTTTTTCAAACTCTTCTATGGCCTTGCGGATACGCTTTACAGCTTTGTCCATATCCTTCATCAAAAATGGATCGGACAGTTCCCCGCCGGACAACAGGTCCCGGATCTTTTCCTCTTCATGGAACCCTCGGATCTCCAAAAGCATTGAGAGAAAAAACGGGAGGGAATACCGCTCCGCTATCTGGGCGGCCCGCTCTCTATTTAACGGGGCCACCTCCCATTTTTTGATGTTCACTTGCCATCTCTCCTTACTGGTTGCTTGAACATATATTTTATCATTTTTCCTCTAAATATGCAAGGTGGGGAATCGTTCCTTGCTTTTCCGGCATAACTGTGCCATACTGGGGAAAACTGGGAAGTGAATAAACCCGTTTGTGGGAGGAATCTTTATGAAAACACTGTACTATGGGGGCACGATTCTGCCCATGGATGGAACCGGCCAAGTGGAAAGTCTTTTGGTGGAGAATGGAACCATCCAGGCTGGGGGAAACTTGGAGGAATTGGAACCTTTGGCAAAAAGTGCACAACGTGTAGATTTGGAAGGCCGCACTCTTTTGCCCGCTTTTGTGGACGGCCACAGCCATATCACCGCTTTGGCGCAAACCTTGGGCTTAGCCCAGCTTTCCGGATGCAAGAGTTTGGATGAAATCGGTCAAAGGCTGCGAGCTTTTCGAAGGCAATGGAGCATTCCCCCCGGAGAATGGGTGATCGGGTTTGGATATGACCAAAACGACTTAAAAGAAGGACGCCATCCCACTGCGGCGGATTTAGACGCGTTTTTGCCGGATTGCCCGGTGATGGTCACCCACACCTCCGGCCATATGGGCACTGTCAACTCCCTAGGACTAAAAGCACTGGGCGTCCATGAAAGCACCCCTGATCCGGAAGGGGGAAAAATAGGCCGTTTGCCCGACGGCTCTCCCAACGGCTACTTAGAGGAAGCCGCATTCACCAACATGGGGTCTCGCATTCCCCGGGACCCGGAGGCTTCCCTTAAAAACCTGAAACGGGCGGAAGAGGTGTATTTCTCCCAAGGAATCACCACCATCCATGAGGGACTTGCCAGACAGCCTGAATGGGATCTGCTGGAAACAGCCGCTTCCCGTGGATTGCTTCGGAGCGATGTGGCGGCTTACGTGGACATCAAAGACAGTGCCGGACTTTTGGAAGAACACCGGGAATATTTGGGGAAATATCGAAACCGGTTGAAACTGGCTGGATACAAGCTGTTTTTGGATGGTTCCCCGCAAGGGCGCACCGCCTGGATGGAAGAGCCTTACCAAAACGGAGAAAAGGATTACCGAGGCTATCCTGTATATCAGGATCAACAGGTGCTGGAATTTTTGGAGAAAGCGCAGCGCGAAAACATTCAGATCGCCACCCACTGCAACGGAGACGCTGCGGCAGCGCAACTTCTTCGCTGCTACCAAACAGCCTATGAAAAATACGGCAATAACATCCGGCCCATTATGGTCCACGCCCAGCTGCTCCGACCGGATCAAGTGTCAAAACTCCGGGAGCTTCACATGATTGCATCGTTTTTCGTGGCCCATGTGTACCATTGGGGCGACGTGCATTTGGAAAATTTCGGTGCGGAAAGGGCCTCCCAAATCAGCCCAGCCAAAACGGCGCTGGAAAATGGCGTTGTCTTTGATTTTCATCAGGACTCGCCGGTGATTCCGCCCAACATGTTGGAAACCATCTGGTGCGCTGTCTGCCGCCACACAAAATCCGGAAAGACTTTGGGCGAAAACCAGCGGATCACCCCGGAAGAAGCCCTGCGGGCCATCACGTACAATGCCGCCTACGCCCTATTTGAAGAGCGGGACAAAGGAACGCTTTCTCCAGGAAAACGGGCCGACATGGTGATTTTGGACCGCGATCCTCTTTCTTGTTCGGCAGAAGAATTGAAAAACCTGCATATTCTGGAAACCATCAAGGATGGGGAAACCGTATACGCAGCAGATTGACAAAAGGGGAAGCCTAGGCTTCCCCTTTCTGCTTATCCTATTTCCTCGGCGGAAGACAACACCGCTTCCGCACAGCGAAGGCCGTCCACTGCCGCGGAGACGATGCCCCCCGCATAGCCGGCCCCTTCCCCGCAGGGATAGACTCCCCGCGCCAAAGGCGACTGGAACGTTTCATCCCGCAGTACCCGCACTGGCGAAGAACTTCTGGTTTCCGGCGCAGTGAGCACCGCGTCCCCATCGTCAAAGCCCCGCAGCCGCCGGCCCAACAGGGGCAGGGCTGCCTTCATGGAATCGGTGACAAAGGTGGGCAGGCAACTTGTCAAGTCACCCGGTACGACCCCAGGCTCATACGTGGGCACAACACCCCCAAAGCTTTTAGAGGGAAGGCCCTCCAACAGGTCTGCCACCCGCTGGGCCGGTGCGGAATAATCGCCTCCAGCCGCTGCAAAAGCCGCCCTCTCGATTTTCCGTTGAAACGCCACTCCCGCCAAGGGGCCTTCCTCCCCATAGTCTTCGGGTGTTACGCCCACCAGCAGCGCCGCATTGCTGTTTTTTCCATCCCGGGCCCAAGGACTCATGCCATTGGTCACAACACCCCCCAGCTCTGAGGCTGCACCTGTCACATACCCGCCGGGACACATACAAAAAGTGTACACGCCCCTGCCGTTTTCCAAATGGCAGGAAAGCTTATAATCCGCCGCTCCCAATGCAGGGTGCCCTGCGAAGGTCCCATACTGGGCACGGTCAATGAGGAAAGCTGGGTGTTCGATTCTGGCTCCTACAGAAAACGCTTTGGCCTCCATGGGAAGTCCAAGCCGGTAAAGTTCCTCAAACGTGTCACGAGCACTGTGTCCCACCGCCAGGATCACCTGGGAGCACTCCAGGATTTCCTCGCCCCCGGGCGTCTGCAGCCGCAATCCCGTCAATTTCCCTTCCCGAAGAAGGAATCCTGACGCTTTGGTGGAAAAACGCACCTCGCCTCCCAATTCGATCACCCGCTGCCGGATAGAACGCACCACGCCGGGCAGTTTATCCGTACCGATGTGAGGTTTTGCCTCGTAAAGAATCTCTTCCGGTGCCCCGGAAGCCACCAATTCTTCCAGCACTTTCCGGATGCGTCCGTCCCCTGTGCCGGTGGTGAGCTTTCCATCGGAAAAGGTTCCTGCTCCCCCTTCTCCAAACTGAACATTGCTTTCCGGGTCCAATACCCGCTCCTTCCAAAAACGTGACACAGAGCGTTCCCGTTCCTCCACCGGTTTTCCCCGTTCCAACACAATGGGGCGCTGGCCGCATTGGGCCAAAAGCAGGGAAGCAAACATTCCCGCCGGGCCAAATCCCACCACCACAGGACGTTGAGGAAGAGTCCCGCAACGAGGCATCTCATAGTGATAGGGCAGCACTCGCTGGATGGAAGGGTCACGCCGTTTGGAAAGCAATTTATTTTCGTCTCCGTCGATTTCCACTTCCACAGCACAGACAAAATGGACCTGGTCTTTTTTCCGGGCGTCCACCGATTTTTTCCCCAGCTTCACGGACACCACCGACCGTTCCGGCACCCGCAGCTTCTGTGCCGCCGCCCGGCGCAAATCGCCTTGTTGAAAATCCAGGGGCATTTTTAACCCTGTCAGCTTTAACATTTCCCATTCCCCTTTCTTTTCAATCCGGCGCTACGGCCTGCCAAAAAACCAGTTGCCCACGCCCAATGCAGATTGTACCCGCCGCAATCGCCATCCAGGTTTAGCAGCTCTCCCGCCAAATACAGACCTGGACGCTTTTTGGATTCCATGGTCCGGCAATCCACTTCTTTGAGGGGGACGCCCCCTGCCGTCACTTGGGCACTTTCCCAATCTCCTGTGCCTGTGACAGGAAAACGCCAGTCCTTACAAAGCCCGGCCGCTTTCCGCAGCTGCTGACGGGTCAAGTCTTGGAAAACCATCTCCCGGGAAACGCCCAGCTCTTTCATCAGCTCTTCCCCCACACGCAGGTTCAACACTCCCGCAAACAGCTCCCAGGCAGGATAGCCTGGATGTGTTTTTACCTGGCTCTCAAGATAGTTCAAAAGCTCCCGGTATGGCATGTCCTCCGCCAGGTCCAAGGAGACCTCTGTCCCCTTGGGCACCTGGCCCCGCAACTGAGCGGAAAGATTAAAAAGGCAGATTCCGGACATACTTCCGTCGCCAAAAAGCACTTCGCCGGTTTCCTGGTACTGCTTTTCTCCCTGGACCCACAGAGCCGCTCTCACCCGCGCCCGCATACCTTTCAGAGAACGCAGGCTTTTTTTCGGACTTTTCAAATAGGTGAGCGAAGGGTACAGCTCCGTGACAGAGTGGCCCAACTGCCGGGCCAAAGCATACCCTCCCTCGTTCCAGGAATGTTTTGGAGAGGCTTTTCCCCCACAGGCCAGCACACACCCGGACGCCCACAGGGTGTGATTTTCGCCCAGCTCCAAACGAAAACCTCCCTGATCCACTGCGATGGCGCTGACGCCGACATCACAGCGGGATACTACACCCAGCTCTTGACAGGAAGAACGCAGCGCTTGAAGCACTGCTGCGGCTTGCAGGTTTCTGGGGTACACCCGGCCTTCTTCATCGGCGCGGCAAAGGAGCCCCATTTTTTCAAACTCTCCCAGAATCCGGTCCGGCGGGAACGACTGCAAAAGAGCCGCCGCTTCCCCAACATCTCCGTGGTAATGAGCAGGGACGATTCCCAAATTTGTCAGATTACACCGGCCATTACCTGTGGCTAACAGCTTTTTCCCGGCCTTGGGGTTTCCTTCCAACAGCAGCACATTCACCGGCTTCCCCTGTTCCCGCTGAGCCAGAGCGGCTGCCCTGGCTGCCATCAGCCCGGCAGCTCCGGCACCGACCACTGCAATTTGCCATCGTTCCATGTTGACTTCCTCCCCGCTGGGACTGCGTTTTTGCATTTGCTTTTCATTGTACAGGGGATGAAGAAGCTTTTATTTCTATTTTAGAATTATAAAGTGATTTCTTCCAACCTGCCAAAAGTATATCCCAAATCCTCCCACTGGGTCAGTAAATCGTCCAGAATCGCTGCATTTGTGGCAGACGTGCTGTGCAGCAGAACTACCGCTCCTGGATGAATTCGCGGGATCAGCTTCCCAAAGGCTTCTTCCCGTGTGGGTTGGTCGTCCTCGTACCAGTCCACATATGCCAGGCTCCAAAAAACAGTGCGGTATCCCAACTCCTTGGCCATGCAAAGATTGGATTCACAAAACTTTCCCTGGGGCGGCCGGTACAGCTTTGCCATCTCCTCCCTGGTGATCTGCCGGTACAATTCTTCATTTTTGGTCAGTTCCTCTCGGAAGGCTTCCTCTGTGGCAATGGCGGACATATCTGGATGGCTATACGTGTGATTTCCCACCGTGTGCCCCTCTTCCACCATCCTGCAAACCAGATCGGGACACGTCTCCAAATAGTTCCCTACCAGGAAAAATGTAGCCGGCACCTGATGCTTTTGCAGCACATCTAAAATCTGGGAGGTATAGCCGTTCTCATAACCGGCATCGAAGGTCAGGTACAACACTTTTTCATCGGTGGGGTCCCGGTACAGGGCATTGAATTGGGCCAAATACTCGCTGTCGGCATTTCCAATGGGCGGCTGGCCCTCCTCTTGAAAGCTCAATCCCCAGTTGGTAATTTCTGCCGACGCCATCACTGCCGTCCCCTTTGGCAGGGTAAATGTCACCAAGGCACACGCTCCCAGAAGGACTATCAAAGACAACAATACCGCCTTTTTCCGCCTAATGATTCCCATGAATTCTTTCATCGCCGCTCCCCCTTTCCCTCATATGTATGCGCCGTTTTTGGGAACATGACCGGGGCCAGGCCGCCCTTGCGTTTCCCGGAAAAATACTGTATGATTTTCGTAAGAAATCTGTTTCCCGGAATGTAAGGAACCGGGATTATAGTTTTAAAGTAAGATTGGACAGTTTGTCTAGGAGGGTCAGAAACTATGGACAACGGCGAGAAGAAAAACATTCTGGTGGTGGACGACGACCGAGAGATCGTTCGGGCGATTGCCTTAAATCTGGAAAGCGAAGGCTACAACGTGCTGAAAGCCTATGACGGTATGGAGGCTTTGGACCTGGCCATGACGCGGGACATTCACCTGATCATCATTGACGTGATGATGCCCAAATTGGACGGGCTGTCCGCGATCATGAAAATACGGGAGAAGAAAAACTTGCCCATCATTGTCCTTTCCGCTAAAAGTGAAAACAGCGACAAGGTCATTGGCCTTTCCATGGGCGCCGACGACTATGTGACAAAACCCTTTAACCCCATGGAACTTACCGCCCGTGTAAAATCCCAGCTTCGCCGGTATACCTCCTTGGGAGATATTCACTCCAGCGGGGAAAACACCATTGTCAACGGCCGTCTTTGCTTTAATTTGGACGAACACGTGCTGTACGCCGACGGCGAGCCGGTAAAACTCACCGCCACGGAAACAAAAATCGTGGAGCTTTTAATGCGCAATCCCGGCCGGATTTTCCCTGCTGAGGAGATTTACAGCAAAATCTGGAACGAATCGGCCTATTCCACAGAAAATACGGTGATGGTCCACATCCGCCGTATTCGAGAGAAAATTGAGATCAACCCCGGGGAACCGGAATATTTGAAGGTGGTGTGGGGCATTGGCTACAAGTTTGAAAAGCACTGAGCCAAAAAACAGCGATATGTTCAAAGGGGTCATTTCCTGGATCTCCTTTATGATTCTGCTTTGCGGGATCACCACGGGTCTTCTGTTTTTGCTCTTCATTTCTCTGGACCCCAACCTGGCCGGAAATATCGGCGACTCTGTCAAACGATTTTCCCAGGGGGAAGCTGTGCCACAATGGCTGCCTGTAGCCACCATTTGTGGGATCTTGCTGGGTATAGCGCTGTTACTGCTGATGGTGGCTTTCCGAAAAGACCGCCGTGGCTTTGAGGATATGCTGGCGCAAGGCTTAGCCCAAATCTGGGTGGAATTTAAGATCCTGTTTATTGCGGTGGTATTGGCCCTGACCTTGACTGTGGACATGTACACCACCCTTGCAGGATGGTTCACTGCCGTGGTACTCATTGTACTGGTGTATTTTCTATGCCTGGATATTGGACACAACCGGCGTTTCTTCAAACACAATATGGTCCATTCCCTGCTGAACGCTTTAAATAATTACCGGGATCTGACGTCCTTTGAAAAGCGGAGCCTTCGAAGGTTGGTGTCCTCCTTGGCGGTCATTATCGGTGTATTGGGCGTTTCATCCGCTGTTTTCTTGGTGCTTGTACGGGCTCCCGATTCCCGTATACGAGATTTCTTCCTGTTCGGCGTTCTGTGCTTTGCTGCTGCCGGGGTGATCGGGACAGTTTTTTGGTACACAGTTGCCTTGAAAAGCGACCTGCGGGACTGGAGCGTGCTCATGGCTCAAATCGCCGAAATGTATGGCGGCAATTTAAATGCTGTCAACCACATTCCCCCCACCTCCAACTTGTATGACTGCGCCATGCAGCTCAACATGATCCGCACCGGCATCCAAAAAGCCGTGGAAGAAGGGATCAAAGCTGACCGGACAAAAGTGGAATTGATCACCAACGTGTCCCACGACATCAAAACGCCGCTGACGTCCATTATCAGCTATGTGGAACTCCTGAAAAAAGAACCGGACCTTCCTCCCCATGTGATGGATTACATCCAGACGATCTCCCAAAAATCCGAGCGGCTCAATCACATTGTTCAGGACGTATTTGAAGTGTCCAAAGCCACCACCGGAAATATCTCCCTGAACCTGGAGGATCTGGACATTGGAAAGCTGCTGCAGCAAACATTTGGCGAAATGGATGAAACCATTCGGAATTCCGGTCTTGCATGGCGTGTGGACATCCCGGACACTCCTTTCTTGGTCCACGCCGACGGTCAGCGGATGTACCGGGTATTCCAAAATTTGATTCGCAACTGCTCTCAATACTCGCTGGAAGGCTCCAGAGTTTACGTGAATTTGTCCGCCCAAAAGGGGTTTGCTACGGTGAGCATCCGGAACATCTCCCGCAATGAGATCACCATGAACGGAGAAGATCTGACTGCACGGTTTGTCCGGGGCGATCAAAACCGCACGACGGAAGGCAGCGGGTTAGGACTTTCCATTGCCAAAAGCTTTACGGAAGCTTGCGGGGGAACGTTCAATGTCCACACCGACGGAGATCTATTCACTGTCACAGTTGCCTTCCCCTTGGTGGTCAAATCCCCCACCAAGCCCCTGGCGCCTTTATCTCCGGAACCTACTGACACCCCACCCCTTTCCCCAGCGGGAGAAACTGCCCCCCTGGAATCTACCGGGAACTCCGAGGGAGACTCCCTCTCAAAGTGACACACCGGCAAACTTCCTCCCATTGAAAATCAAGCTCCCACTTGTTTCGCAGCATGCTTTGCCAAAACAAGTGGGAGTTTTTGATTTGGAACACAAACTGCATTACTTTGTGTCTAGGGCCATCATTTCCACGGGCAATCGCCGCCATGACAATGCGAAACCCTTTTCAAAAGAAAACGGCCCAGGTTTCACCGGGCCGTAACCTCTTTATTTTTTACCGAAAAACCATTCCAGCGCTTTTTCAATATGGGCGTCCCAAAAAGCCCAATCGTGGACACCGGGATTTTTCACATAGGTATGTTCCAACCCGATAGACTGGAAATACTGGCTCAGGTCATTGCTTGCGTCCACCAAACGATCTTCCGTGCCGCATGCCATGAAAATCTGAGGGGCGGGAGCATCGCTCTCTGCCAGAGTCTTTGCCACGAATTTCAAATCCCGGTCGCTGCCGGGAATCTCTTTCGGCAACCCGAATACATGCTCGTAATAAGAAGCGCTGGCCATGGGATTGCTTTCGTAAGTTTCCATCTTTGCCAGATTATCCGTGATGGCTGCCGAGGACAAAGCGATGATTCCGCTGAACAGTTCCGGATGCTTAAAACCGTTTATCAGGGCTCCATAACCGCCCATGGAAAAACCGCCGATCACCGTATCTTCCCGCTTATGGCTCAGGGGAAACACCCGCCGGGAAAAGTACAGCGTCTCACACAGAAGTTGCTCATACAGGGCATCCCGCTTCCGATCGTCTACGTAAAAGGAATTTTCTCCTGTGGGACACAACACCGCAATATGGTATTTAGAAGCCAATTCCTGGATACGGGAGCCATACAGCCAATCGGTATGCGTACCGCAATAGCCGTGAAGCAACATAACGGTTTTTAAGGGCTCGATGGGTTTCTTCCGTTCCTCCTCCGGTACCTCCATCCCCGGTTCCACCGGCAAAATCGCCGTCATTTCTGTAAGCCGGTGCAGGGCATTGGAAAACATTGTCACGTGAAATATAGCCATAGGAATCCAACCTTTCTTGGTTTTTCCCAATTATACAACGAAATAAACCAAAAGCAAAGGGCACACTCCTTTAAAAACAGGATAAATCTCCCATATTTTTTGCTATTTTGCAGATATATTATCTCTACCCTCATCATTCCAAGCGCCTTTTTCTCTGCAAAACAAAAACACCCCATCTGTTCGAAAACTCCAACAAATGGGGTGTTTTTTTCTGTTGTCATCTACCGCTTTCCCGATTCTCTCGAGATCAACGAGCAAAAACACTTTCCACTTCTTCGCGAGAAGGAATGGACGTCTGGGCCCCCGGACGGGTCACCACGATATTGGAAACCTGGGTGGCAAATTGGGCAGCTGCCGCCAGCTCCTGTCCCTGAGCCAATGCTACAGCCAACGCAGCCACATAGGCGTCCCCTGCCGCTGTGGTATCCACCACCTGCACAGATTGATCCGCCTCCATGCGCACTTCCGTGCCGTCCTCCAGAAGAAGGTAGGACCCTGCGCTTCCCAACGTCACCAACACATTTTTTACCCCTTTTTCCTGCAGGCACAGGGCATCCTGCCGGAGAGATTCAGAGCAATAGGAGTGACCCATCAAAATGGACAGTTCCGTCTCATTGGGCTTGATCAAATACAGGCAGTGCAAAAGTTCTTCCGGCAAGCCCGCCACGGCTGGAGCAGGGTCCAGGATCACTTGCTTGCCAAGACGATACGCCTCTTTCGCGGCATAAACCACCGTTTCCAAAGGAATTTCCAGCTGCAACACCAGGATGTCACATTCTTCCAGAAGGCGGTGATTCTCCCGAACATATTCCGGAGTCACTTGGGCATTGGCGCCTTGCAACACCAAGATAGAATTGTCCCCATTGGGCAGCACAGTAATCACTGCCATACCCGTAGGGGAATCCCCTGCTTTCCGAATGGAGGAAATCTCCACTCCCACGGACTCTAAACTTTCACAGAGGCGTTCTCCGTGGAGGTCGGCGCCCACTGCCCCCAACATGGACACTTCCCCGCCCAGCTTCCCTATGGCAAAGGCCTGGTTGGCCCCTTTGCCTCCTGGGACAAGCCGCAGGTTCTTCGCCAGGATCGTCTCACCTACAGCCAACGGATGGGGCAGGTCTGTGACGAAATCCATGTTCATGCTGCCAATCACTAAAATCTTTTTCATACCGATTCCAGACTCCTTACCTCCCAATCGCAATACAGGCAGTGACTCCCCTTTTGGACGGCAATTCCTGCGCATCCTTGCTTCAAAGGTTCCTGGTCCTTCCACTTTAAAAGCTGGTTCCCGTCCATACTCAAGGTGATCTCATCCCCTTGCACCGACAAGGTCAAGCGGTATTCTTTGCCCGCTTCCCATGGGAATTCCCTTTCTTCCAATGCACTATAGCCATTTTCATTTTTCAGGAGCGCCACTTTTCCATTGCCGTAAAAACCTGCGGCGTAGCTGCGCATTGCCCCTTGCACTCTTGCCTGGATCAAGTGGATCTCCCCTGTCACAGGCTTAAGTGTACAGGAAAGGGCATAATTTTTCCACAGATGGTGTCCCGTATACATCTCTCCAAAATCTGCACAGGAAAGGCTGAGATACGGTCCTTCCAAATAGGTGTGGCCTTTTAGCCGGGCAAATTGGGGGACTTCCTGATGCAGCCCATTCCAACACTCCAGCTTCATTCCGGCAAAGTCCAACTTGTAGTCGGGTTCCCCTTCTACATACAGGTCATCCAGATATGCTACCAACTCGCCTTGGGCAAAACCTCCTGCTTTTCCACACAAGATCACGCCCACTTCCTGAATGTACCCCGACACGCCACCTGGAATGGTCAGGCTCAACTGGTGCCAAGCGCCGTCAGCAGCCACTTTCTCTCCTCGGACATACTGGCCGGTGGCTCCATTTTTGGCGTAGATCTGGGCGGTGAACTCCATGCTTTCACAAGGCACGGGCATCACACTGAGATGCAAGGTTTGTCCCGGATACACCAGCGGTGAAAAGAAGGGATCATACCGGGAATCGCTGAAATCCTCCGGGCCATAGTATGTTTGCTTATAGAAATAGCATTCTTCCCCTGACTCCATCCCGTTGGAAATCAATTTCAAAGATCTGCTGCCTGTATAGGCTTGCTCGTCGGTATTGCGGATATGGCACATACCATTTCCACGGCTGCGGATGGCATGGGTGCTGCCAGGATACTCAAAATGACAGCTATCCAACCGTTCTTCCAGAAGAGTGTCCCAAGGTTTTTCCGGGGATTCTTCCGCCAAAAGATATGCCATCTTTGCAAAATAGCTGGCGCCGTAAGGCACGTCCATGGCATTCAGGGATGGCACCACGCTGGAACATGCCAGGAAATCGTTGATCGGCTTGCGCCACTTATCATAATCGATTCCCTCAATGCCACAGTGTACCCCCATAATACACCCAACATTGCCCACATTGCAATCCGTATCCCATCCACACATGTTACAAATACAAAGAGTTTTTGTAAAATCCCCTTTTCCATACAGCATGGAAAGAATCATCACCGCTGCATTGGGAATAATATGGCAATTTCCCGGATACTTGTCATAGCCAAAGTTTTCGTAGATATACTGGAAGCAATCCCGCCAGTTATCCGGGTGTTCCTTATAATATGCGGTGACAGCTCGGACCACTTTGGCATACTCACAATTTTCTGGAATATACGCCAAGGCTTTCTCCAACACTTTTTCCAGATCGGGTTCCACAAAAGCCAAGCTGATGGCGCACGCAACATACACGCCGCCCCACACTCCGTTTCCGCCATGGGTGACACTGGCGGCTTTTTCTGCCAACTCCGCTGCCTGATGGGGATTTCCCGGAGACACAAGCCCCCAAGGATCGATGAAGATCTGGCCGCCAATCTGCTCGGCCATGGTGGAACCATTTTGTTCCACACTGCCGCTGCGGGGCGCGGGTATGCCATTGCGCAAATTCAAATACGCCGTGTGTTCCGTTGAGATGCCATATCCACCCCACCAGAAAAAGCCGTGCTCAAACGGGGCGTAATTGAGAAGCGCCTGAGCCACATCCTGAGAGGAAAACTGACGGAAATCCTTACAGTCCTCCAAAGCTCGAATAAAAAACAAAGGTCCGTTACTGTCGTCATCGGCTGCAAAGTTTTTATATTGGGCAGGGTAATTCCCCAGTCCCCCAAACACCCGCTGGATTTTATCGTATGTCCAGCCTTCCACAGCCGCTCCCAGGCGAATGCCAATGACTTTGCCAAGCCATCCGGCATATACGCGCTCCATATAATTCTCCGGTAGTTTCATACTGTTCTCTCCTTCCCAAATGAGATTTTCATCTCCTATTTTTAGTCTTTAATGCCACTCATCACAATTCCCTGCACGAAATATTTCTGGGCAAACATGTAGACGACCAAAATCGACAACATGGAAATTAGTGCACCGGCCATCATTTGGTTCCACTGGGTCACATAGGTTCCTTGGAATTTGGCAAGGCCCATGGACAAAGTCCAGTTCTCCTGGTTATTTAGGAAAATCAAGGGTCTGAGGAAATCATTCCAAGTATTCATAAAGGTAAAGATCACCAAGGTCATCAGCGCAGGCTTGGAGTTTTTCAAGATCACTTCCCAGAAAATACGCGGATAACTGCAACCATCGATCATGGCAGCCTCTTCCAGTTCCCGGGGCAATGTCAGGAAAAACTGCCTGAGCAAAAACGTACCAAACGCATTGAAAATACCGATAATGACCAGAGACCAAATGTTGTCGATCAATCCCAGCATTTTGATAATCTGAAATTGAGGGATCATCACCACTTGGAAGGGAATCATCATGGTTCCGAGGTAAATGATAAAGATCAAGTTTCTCCCTTTGAATTTCAGCCTTGCAAAAGCATATGCAGCCATGGAACAAGTGATCAACTGACCTAAAATCGTAAACACTGTGATAATTGCTGTATTGATAAAATAAGTCACCCAGGGAGCCTGTTCGAACATATACACATAGTTTTCCCAAGCGATGTGTTTAGGAATCCAAACCGGGGGAACTGCAAACAATTCATCCAGATCTTTTAGAGAGCTGGATATCATCCATAAAAATGGCACCAGCATAGTGATGGAGCACAGGATCAAAATTACATGCACCAGCACCCGAAAGAAAATCTTTTTACTCCGGCCTTTCCGCTTTTGCGATAACGTTCTTTCCAATGTCTCCACCTCCTACGCGTTATCCCGCTCGCTCAGTTTGAGCTGAATAATACTTGCCACAAAAATAATGATAAACAATATATAGGCCATTGCAGAAGCATATCCCTGTTTGAAATATTGGAACGCATTCATGTAAATCAAATAGCTTACCACCTGTGTAGCCGTTCCGGGTCCACCTTTTGTCATAATATAAATCTGATCAAAAGCCTGGAAAGAGTTGATCATGCTGATGATGGTCACAAACATGATCGTCGGTTTGAGCATGGGCAGTGTGATACGGAAAAATTTCTGAACCACATTGGCGCCGTCAATATCCGCTGCTTCATAAACAGCTGAGGACACCCCTTGCACACCTGCAAGAAGAATCACAGAATTGAATCCCAGGCTTTTCCATATACTCATGATAATGACAGAAGGCATCGCCCACGCACTGCTTGTCAACCATGGCGGCTGAGGCAATCCCAAAGACGCCAACGCAGAGTTGATCAAACCGAAATCCTCGTTATACAGCCATTGCCACACCATTGCAATGGAAGTATACGACACGATTACCGGAATAAAGAAAGCGGACTTGTATATATTCAGCCCACGGATTTTTTGATTCAACAATACTGCCACCAAAACAGAAAGGATAACCCCCAGAGGAACTGTTCCAATGGTGAAATACACCGTGTGCCAAAGAGCACTGCCAAAGTCGCCGTTTGTAAACAGATCTATGTAGTTTTGCAACCCGATAAATTTCGGGGGCGTTACGCCATCATAGTTTGTGAAACTATAATACAAGGACATGACCACAGGGAAAATGGTAAACACCAAAAATCCGATAATTACAGGCAGCAGAAACAAATATCCCCAAAAAGTCTCATTGGCGCCTAGCGGCTTTCTCTTCTTTACGGAACTTTTCGCCTCCATACTTCATTTCACCTCAATCGAATAAAAAGATTCTCTTTGTGTTTTCGAAAGAAAAAGGAACTTTTATTTCCCGGATAAAAGTTCCTTTTCTCCTTCTTACTTATTGCGCTACTGAGCTTATCCTGCCAAAATCGCGTTGATCTCCGTAATAAGCTTCTGCTGAGTTTCTTCGGGCGTGCTTTCACCAATCAGCATTTCGTCCACGATTTCCTGCAGTTTGGTGTTCACTTCCGTACGGTAAATGGACAGCTGATCGGTCATATCAACATCCGGTACAGAATCCACAAATGCTTTTACATTTTCCGGGAAATGAGTATCCAGCACAATCTGGTTGGCTGCTTCATCGGTGCTGGCGGGCAAAGCCATATTGTTTTCGGCAACGATACGCATTCCTTCAGGACCAACCAGGAATTTTAACAGGTCCCATGCCTGGTCCGGGTTCTTGGAAGCACTGGAAATGCCCCAGTTCAAAATGCCGGCTTTTGTTTTCTGATTTTTGTCGATGGGCATCCGGACTACATCCCACTCGAAGGGTAATGGGTCTGCCTTATAGGTGGGAAGCTGCCATAGACCAGCGGACTCCATCGCTACAGTCTGATTGCGGAACATAGCATCTGCACCGTTGCCCATAGCCGTCAATGCAGCAGGGTTAGGAGAAAGTTCATCCACCACTACAAGGTTGTACAGGAACTTCAACGCATTCAACGCCTCGGGAGTATCCAGTCCTTTGACCTCGGTGCCACTAATATCGTATTCTACACCTGCACGGGAGAACCATCCCAAAACCTGATCGGCCCATGCGCCAGGATGACGGTATCCATAAACTTTCTTCTCAGGATTGGTCAATGCTTTTGCAGCAGCGTAGAAATCATCCACAGTCCAGTCGTCCGTGGGGAGCTTCACACCGGCAGCATTAAACATATCCTTGTTATAGTAAATTACAAAGGGGGATACTTCCTGGGGCAAGGCATATAATTTGTCTTCGTACCGCAAGGGAGTTAAAAGGGACTCAGGATATTCACCCAAATCGAAATCAGAATCATTTGCGATGTAATCATCCAGACTTAGCAAAACATTCCTGTATGCCAGAGAATAGCACCATTCATTGATGTAGATGATATCCGGAGCCGTGCCAGAACTGATCAAAGTCATCAACTTCTGAAAACGTTCGGAACCAATATCAATGGGCTCGATGGTCACATTGGGATGTTCTTTCATGTACAGGTCAAACTTCTGCTGGTGAATATCGATTTCCTGGGCGCTGCCACTGACAGCCACCTGGATCGTCACAGGTTCACCGGTGTTTTCATCAGAAGAAGTTCCCTCTTTACTGGCTTGGGATTGGTCTCCTGTTGCAGTATTGCTTCCTTCAGAAGCATCTTTCTGGTCTCCGCTGCTTGAGCAGCCAAACAGCACTGTAGATAACAGCGCTAGCGCCAAGAACATTGCTAAAAATCTTTTCATAACCCTATTCCTCCTAAGAATGGTCGCTTCCAATTATTTTCGTGTGGAGCATAAAAACTCTAACGTGTCCCGATCGATCATAGCGTCGGTAACACCCCACTTTGTGGTGGAAAAACCTGCTGCCACAGTGGCTCTTTCAATGGACTCGCGCATAGCCAATCCCTTTGTCAGGCACACTGCCAAGGCAGCAATGAATGCGTCCGCAGCACCGGTGGAATCCACCGTTTCAAAGTCCGCTGCTGGAAACAATTCACTGTGTTTCCCATCGGTCCAATAGCACCCTTTATAGCCCAGTGTAACAATTACTTGCTTTGCCCCTTTTTCCAGGAAATAGGCTGCTTGGTCTTCATAATGTTTCTTTTCGGGACACAACAGCGCACTTTCCCGTTCGTTGGGCAAGAAAATTTCCGTTTTCTGCAATAGGCTATCACTGATTCGGTCTACAGCAGCTGGCTTGATGATAATTTTCACCTTCCTTTCCCAAGCGATTTGCGCCGCTGTCTCTATTACATTCAAATCCAACTCTGTAGAAAGCAAACAGTACTCTGCTCCCTCAAAAGCGCCTTCACTCTCTCGAATTTCTTCCGAGGTCAACAAATCATTGGCTCCGTTGTATACCATGATGCCGCTTTCGCCGTCTTCCTGAACACATATATAAGCATTCCCAGTGGAGTCCCGGGAGGTACGGCGTACATATTCCATATTGACACCATTGGATTGAAGATGATCCCAAATCTCACTTCCAGCGTAATCCTTTCCCATCTTGCCAATCAAAACAGCCGAGCCTTCCAATTTGGCCACAGCCACCGCTTGGTTGAGGCCTTTTCCTCCAGGACACAAAATTCTAGAATTGGAAATAGCCGTTTGCCCTATTCGCGGAAATGTTTCCAAAGCAATCGTGGTATCCATATTGATTGATCCCACCACTACCAATTTCCTTCCCCGTTCATTAGAGGGCAATTCCAGACTTTCTCCTTCCTCTAAACGGAAAGCGGGAGCCTTCCAAGGTGAAAGGGGTGAACTGGGATCTTCAATTTGTTGAATCACACGCAGGCAGGCTTGTTCCGCCATTTCTCCAAAAGGCAGGGGGATTGTGGCCAATTTTGGAAAAAATCCTTTTGGACCCTCTTCTCCCAAACTGAGCAGGGATAAATATTTTGGAATTTTCCGGTTCTTTCGAAACGCCTCCTGATATACTTTCCCTGCCAGCTCTGTGTCGTAACACAAGGCCGCTGTATTCTCAAACAGCATTTTTGTGGAAAGCCCTGCCATTTCATACCGGCATACTTGATTAGCTGTAAATGGCAAATGATGCAGTGCAAGACACTTTTGGAACCCTTCCACAAACAGATCTTCTTCCTCAGATTTTCCATGCACCACACAAAAAATCCTCTTGTGTTTACGCCGGACTAAAATCTCTGTGGCCTGTCTGCCAAACTGTTCAAAATCTATCCCTGGCATCGTCTGAGACAGACGTTTACTAAAATCTAAAGCACAACAGGGAATCCCATGGAAGCGTTTCCCTATATCCAAAGTAGAACCCTGTGTACGGCAAAGAATGAACCCATCCAATGGGTACCCTTCCAACGCATCCAAACAGGACTGTTCTTCTTCCGGAGTTTGAGCAAAGCGGGCAATGACAGAATATCCTGCCTGGGAAGCTGTTTTCATCAACGCTTCCAAGAAAAGATCCATACCGGGCCGCTTATAGATGACCGCTCCCAGCAAGAACGAATGTGGTCGCATGGGAAATCGGGAACCGGAGTATGCCTGATAATGATTCTCCTTCATCACAGACAATACTTTTTGACGGGTTTCTTCACTGATAGCTTGGTCTTTTTTATTTAAGACTTTTGAAACCGTAGAAATTGATACGCCTGCCAGTTTTGCAATTTCCCGAATATTCAATGGGGATTCTTCCTTTCTATTTAGGAAACAATTTTCCTAAACTTGTTTTGCGCCGGTATGATAGCATGTTTCTTTTACATTGTCAAGAACACTTTTACTATTTTTTTCGTTTTTTGTTTTCAAATGGTAGATAATTTCACAATACTTGTTACGATAGCGTTACAGCAAGGTTTTAATATCTTTAGGGTTCCAGCTGGTAAAGCGGAAAGAAACCGGATAAAAACACAAACGGCTGCCTTGCCCCTCTCTTCCGCAAGGTGTATAATTTTTCAAAAGGAGGGATGTACCGTGCGGCTGGAAAGACTTCCCACATTTATCGACTTGTATGAGACGCGCAGTTATACCAAAACCGCCCAGAAAAACTTTATTTCTCAAACATCCGTCACCCAATTTATCAACGGTCTTGAGGAAGAATTTCAGGTGAAACTTTTTGACCGTACCACCTTGCCCATTCAGCCTACCGCTGCGGGAAAGCAGTTTTACCGCGACGCCAAACTGCTTTTACAACAATATGAACGGATGAAATCCACCCTGCCGCGTTTGGAAGAGGCTGCCCAAGCTGAGATCCGCCTGTGTTACACTTCCAAGATCGATTTGCAGATCCTGCTACCCTTTGTGCGGATGTTTAAGGAAAGCTATCCCCAAGTGGCGTTTCATGTGGAAGAATGTTCCTTCCGGGATGCGTCCCAACTTCTCTGGATCCGCAAATGTGACGCTGCGGTGGGCATCGATTTTGAACCGGAATACACCACGGAAATGGCCACTCTCGTGCTGTACGAAGGCGCTTATCAAGCCCTAGTCCCTTCTACCCATCCTTTGTTTGAACGGGAATATTTGACAAAAGAAGAGCTGTATCGTTACCCCCTTGTCATGCTTTCCCCTGAATTCATCGGCCGGTCCTACCAAGGAATGATTGAGCACGCACAGTTGGACGGGTATTATCCCCACATCCAGCAAACCGCGTCCGACATGGATTCGGAGTTTTTTACCATTCTTACGGAAAATCTCATTGGCTTTGTACCGGAAAACTTTTTCCCGGAGGAATATGCCGGCCAGATGCGGCGCATCCCTATTCCGGACACCAACCACCGGTTCCGGCTGGAAATGAAATATTTTCCCGGTGAAAACAGCGCTTTGGAGCTGTTTGTGAAAGAATTGTCGAACTATTTGAAAACAAAATAGCCCATTGGGCTTTTGTCTTTGCGAATCTGCTTTCTCTGGGAGTATACTAGAAACAGAAACAAATCCCCTGGGCGGGGACATTTTTAGGAGGTCTTTTCAATGGGCAAGCTGTTATTGACAGGTGTGGACGGAAATCTGGGCAGCCAGGCAGCAGACTATTTGCTGGAACTGGAAGCTCCTGAAAATCTGATTTTCTGCGGCTACAACCAGGAAGCTCTGAAAAAGTATGGGGACAAGGGTGTAGAAACCCGGGTAACCAACTTCAACTTCCCCGACGGTCTGGTGGAAGCTTTTTCCGGCGCTGACCGTCTGGCACTGATCTCCATGCCTTTTGTAGGCGCTAAGCGGCAGAATGCTCACAAGAACGTGGTGGACGCTGCCAAAGCTGCCGGTGTAAAGCAGATCGTTTACACCTCTCTGGTAAACGCTGGTGACGAGACCAACCCCAGCGTGGAGAAAAAGGACCACATTTACACCGAGAACTATATCAAGGCTGCTGGGCTGGACTACATTTTCCTGCGCAACTCCCAGTACGCTGAAGCCATGATCACCAACTATTTTACCTATGTCAAGTTGGACGGTGTTTTGAAAAACAGCCAGGGTGACGGCAAGATGGCCTATATCTCCCGGAAAGACTGCGCCAAGGCAGTGGCCTATGCTCTCCATCGGGGTGCTGAGTACGATCACGCCACTTTGGACATCAATGGCCCTGAACTGATGACCATTTCCCAGTTCATCGAGTACGGCAACCAGGCTACCGGCAACAAGGTTTCCTATCAGGAGATTACCGACGAAGAAAACTACCAGATCTTTGACGCTATGGGCGTGCCCCGCACTACCGACGGCCAATTCAAGAAGGACAGCGAAGCTCCCTTCTCCTCCGACGGCATGGTCACCTTTGCCCAGGCCATTCGGGAAGGCAAAATGGACACCTTCACCGACGATTTCAAAAAGCTCACCGGCCAGGAACCCATGACGGTGCTGTATATGTTCCAGCATTCGGACGAGTTCCAGATCGGCGAACGCCACTCTAAGGACAACTAAATTTTCGGCTTTGGAATTCAGCGCTTTTGAGAGTGTGACGCTTTCACTCTCAAAAGCGCTTTCTTGTTTGCGGCCCATTCTCCGCTTTTTCTTGCAAAAGGTTGGGTTTGTTGGTATAATCGACTCATTCTACAAAGCGGAGGGTATTCCCATGGTGGAAGTCACGGCAAACCAGTTACAGAAGCTCGCCTATCTATTTGAAGGATGGGAAGAAACTTTGATCTGGTCCGTTTTACAGGGCTGTATGGGCAAAGCGTGGGCCGACCATATAGAACAACCCAAAGCCGCTCTGCTATGGCAGGGGGATTTCCTATTTTTAGGCGGCGATGCCCAATGTCCGGGTGCGGAAGAATTGGCTGGGTACATACCTCAAGGTTTTTCCGGGGAGGAAGCGATCGTCGTGCCCCAGGACCACATATGGGAACACCTGGTGAAAAAGGCACACTCGGGGCGTGTACAGGTATATCCCCGATATGCCATCCAAAAAGAACCCCATGTTTTTGACCGGGCAAAACTGAAAGCTTTTCAAGCCGGCCTGCCCGCAGGATTTACCCTAGAGCAAATTGACGAAAACCTGTATGGGCAGATTCTGGAAACTCCTTGGGCCAGGGATTTTTGCAGTCAATTTTCCAGCTGGGCAGATTTCTCCGCTCATGGAGTGGGATTCGTCACCCTGCGCGGTAAAGAGCTGGCCGCCGGAGCTTCCTCCTATTCCTGGTACAAGGATGGGATCGAAATTGAAATCGATACCAAGGAAGAATTCCGCCGTCAAGGATTGGCCCTTTGTTGTGCCAGCGCGTTGATCCTCCACTGCTTGGACCGGGGACTTTATCCCAGTTGGGATGCGGCGAATTTGGCCAGCGTCGCTTTAGCCGAAAAACTGGGCTATCATTTTAGCCACGAATACACCTGCTGCGGTGTGAAATGGAGAGATTGAGCCATGAAACGCAAACTGTTGAAAGCGGCAGCTCTTTTGCTAGCCCTAATCGTCATATCCGCCGGATGCCAAGAGGCGGCCAAAAAAGGGACTGTTTCCCCCTATTCCCTTTCAGACGAGCAAACGGAACTGCTGAACTACTTGAATCTGAACAATACAAGCATGCTGTACACCCTTCGTCCCCCGGAGGGCACGCTGGGGCTGACTGCCACCAGTTATGTGCTGGAAAACGGAAACTGGGTGGACAACGGCGGCGGTAGCATTTCCTGGGATACCTCGGATTCCCAAGAACTCAAAGAAGCAGTCGTTTCCCTGGTATACCGGGAGGATCGGACCTTTGATATTTCCATTCACGCGCAAGGAACTTCCTCTTTCCGCAGCAATCCTTTGACGTACCAGGGAGAGTGGATGAGCTCTTCCCAGTCCTTCCTTTCGGAAGAGCGGGAAATCCAACCGGACGAGGAAATCCCCGTGGCACTGTTTGTAGCCGACAGCGGATCGTCCATGCGCTCTTTCGATGTAGATTCTTATTTCTTCCCGGAAAACTTACAGGAGTACGACCTTGTCCAAGCAGTCACATTGACCTTTTCAAAAGAGGTATAAATAAAAAAGGGCCCTGGCATTGTGAGCAAAACCAAGGCCCTTTTCTTGTTCTTCTTCCAGTATGGATAAAGAAAAAGAGGGCAGCTTTCCGCTGTCCTCTTTTTTTCAGCTATGGGATGGAATCAGTTGGCGGCTTTCTCCAACGCCTGCTTGATGTCGTTCAAAATGTCTTCGGAATTTTCAATACCCACGGACAGACGGATCAAATCGGCAGGCACGCCGGCTTCTTTCAACTGCTCATCGGTCATCTGCCGGTGAGTGGTGCTGGCCGGATGCAGGGCGCAAGTGCGCAGGTCCGCTACGTGAGTGACCACGGAAGCCATTTCCAGGCTGTCCATAAACCGGGTAGCCGCTTCCCGGCCTCCCTTTACGCCAAAGGACACAACACCGCAGGTGCCATGGGGCATGTATTTTTTCGCCAGGGCATGCTGGGGGCTGCTCTCCAAATCCGGATAATTGACCCAGCTCACCCGGGGATCAGATTCCAGATACTTGGCCACTTTCAAAGCGTTGGAACAATGGCGCTCCATACGGAGGGCCAGAGTTTCCAGGCCGAGATTCAACAGGAACGCGTTCATGGGAGCTGCCTGGGCGCCCAGGTCACGCATCAGGTGGGTACGGGCTTTGGTGATATAGGCCGCTTTCCCAAACTGCTTGGTATAAACCACGCCGTGATAGGACTCGTCCGGCTCTGTCAGGGCGGGGAATTTGCCGTTATCCCAGTTGAAGTTTCCGGAATCCACAATGACGCCGCCTACCTGCACCGCATGACCGTCCATATATTTGGTGGTGGAATGAACCACGATATCTGCGCCAAACTGGAAGGGACGGCAATTCATGGGGGTGGGGAACGTATTGTCTACGATCAGCGGGACGCCATGTTCATGGGCAGCTTGGGCAAACACTTCCAGGTCTGCGATCACCAGGGAAGGATTGGCCAAGGTCTCCGCAAACACGCACTTGGTATTGGGCCGCATGGCAGCCATCAATTCCTCTTTGGTGCTGGTGGGAGAAACAAAGGTGGTCTCGATGCCCATTTCCTTCATGGTCTTATAGAACAGGTTGAACGTGCCTCCATAGATCGCGCTGGAGCTCACCAGATGATCTCCTGCTGTGCAGATGTTCAGCACGGACATCAGGCTGGCTGCCTGGCCGGAAGATGTGATCAGGGCGCCAACACCGCCTTCCAGGGCAGCGATTTTCTTTTCTACCACGTCATTGGTGGGATTGCCGAGACGGGTATAGAAAAAGCCGTCTTCCTGAAGATCAAACAGGGCGCCCATTTCTTTGGAGCTCTCATAAACATAGGTCGTGCTCTGCACAATGGGGGCCACTCGGGGCTGGCCGTTTCCGGGCTTATAACCCGCGTGGATACACAGTGTATCCTGTTTGTAATCCTGCATATTGCTCATCCTTTCCATAGTAGGTATTTAACCGGCTCAGCTGCTGGAAAGGCAGACTGCCGGAAATCCGCTTATTTTGCATGGGGAGAAAGTCAGCTCCACAAGCCTTTCAGCCAGTTGGCTACTGCGTCGGCCCCAAAGACCACCAACATCACTACCACCAAAAACACAAACACGGATACGATCTGTACTACGATCCGCTTTTTCTGCGACATGGGTTCGAATGTCTCTTCCCCGGCTTCCTCCGTCTGCTCCCGCTCAATGTCATTTTTCAGCTGGGCGGAAATACCTTTGGCTGTGGGATAATCCCCCCACCGCACCAGGACCAATTTATCCGTGGGCATAATGTCGCTGTCGTACAGGTAAGAGATGTGGCCGCCGTCAAATGGTTCCATTTGATAAGAAACCCCGTGTGCTTGGAATTGTTCCTCCAAGCGCTGGGCAGTATATTGATCGGCACGGTGCAGCAACACGAAATCTTCGTCGTTCACCTGCCGCAATTTGCTGCTTTTACAGTTGGGGCACTTCAGGGTGGAATCCTGACAGACGCCATGGCATTTGGTACAGTAAAGCATGTTTTCCTGTCCTTTTCCTGAAAATTCACGGCTACTTTCCAGCCATGATACCAATTATCATACCCCAAAGCAGGCAGTTTGTAAATATCTAATGTTTTTTCCCAGTTTACGCCGAAATATGGGGCGGCAAAAACACGGGCTGGAGCTGTTTGCCTTCCATGGCAAATTCGATGGCTCGAGGCAGCATGGAAAACTCCGCCACCAGAGACACAGGTTTTTTCACCGGGTCGTCTTGCCGCAAAGGCACCAAATACACGTTTTTGGTGTTCAGCAGCCGGAGCAAATTGGGCCCGGACGCGGCCATGGCGTCGTTTGTGGCGCAGCACAGCACCACGGGGATTCCGATGCGCAAAGCCGATTTTACCGCCATTGTCACAGGGGTATCGGTGATTCCGTTGGCGATCTTCGACAAGGTATTTCCTGTGCAGGGGGTCACGGTCAGCAGGTCCACCATCCCTTTCGGCCCAATGGGTTCTGCCTGGACAATGGTATGGACCACCTCCCTGCCGGAAATCTCCTCCACCTGGGCCACCCAATCCTCAGCCTTGCCGAAACGGGTATCTGTGGAGTATGCATTTTGGGACATGATGGGCAAAATCTGATAGGAGCCTGCCAAAGCCTTCATCTGAGCCACCGCTTTATCAAAGGTGCAGAAAGAACCGCACATGGCAAATCCAATGGTTTTCATCACAGCTTCCGCCTTTCTCTCAATATGTGATACACAGCCTCTTTGATCAATTCCCCAGAGGCCTTTGGGGAAAACCGGCCTGGCAGCGAAGGGGCATCCACTACCCGCAAATGGTACTTTCCCGCTGCCTGCCGGTCTATACCGCCAGGTGCACTGGCCAATTCCAGCAAAAGGGTATCCGTTCCTTGCAGGGAAAGAGGTTCCTCCCCCAGCACAAGGGCGGGTACCGTGTTGAAGATGATGTCATACCGGTCCTGGATTTGGCCATATTCCAGCGCTGTGCATCCCAAGGCCCGGATCGCGGCTAGATCCCAGGGTTTACGGGCACAGCAATCCACATGGGCGCCCAAACTCCGCAGCGCCGGACACAGGGCCTTTCCGATTCTTCCAAATCCTGTGACCAAGCAGCGGGAACCGGCCAACGCCCCGGGGAACTCTGCCACTGCCAGAGCGATGGCGCCTTCCGCAGTGAGGAAGGCGTTTCCCAAAGTCAATTCTTCCCGCTTATAATAATCGGAAAGGGAAATACTCTCCCATAAGGGAGAAGTTTTTTCCAACTTTCCCACCATTCCTCCCATGACCTCGCAGGAGCAGAGTGCTTTGGCAAACGAGTCGTTTAACAGGACCGGTTCTTTCCCGTAAGGTGCATTGAGTGTTTTACCGTCTCGGGTAGTGGGCAAGGGCAGCAGAACGATCTGACAATGTTTCCCCAGCTCCTCCATGGACATGGTGGGGAATTTCCCGGCTGTTTCCAAGGTTTCCAAGCCGTGAAGCACCACCGGGAAACCGTCCTCCCGCAAGGACCTGGCTAAGTAAAGCTGCCGTTTATCCCCGCCCACAACGCCAAAACATTCCATGCACCCCATTCCTTTCTTTGCCAGCAGTCAAGTCACTTTCATAGTATGGCGGCGAAAGAAATTTGGTTCCCCATCTTATTCTGGGGAAATTTCATTTGGGGCTTTATTTTAGAGCAATTTTACAATATAATAATGGTAAGTATGAGAAAATGAAATCTCACTAAGGAGAGTTTGCATATGGACGACAATATTCTGGACCACGTAAAAAAACTGCACTTTGTAGGCATCGGCGGCTCTGGTATGTGCCCCATGGCCGAAATCCTCTTCCACAAGGGTTACCAGCTCACCGGTTCCGACATTAATGAATCCGACACCCTGGACCGGATACGGGGATATGGAATCCCTGTGACCATGGGCCACAAAGCGGAAAATATCGGCGACGCGGAAGTGGTTGTCTACACCGCCGCCTGCAAGCCTGACAACCCGGAGCTGGTCGCTGCCAGAGAGCGGGGCATCCCCACGTTGGAACGGTCTGTCATGCTGGGCCTTGTCACCCGGAAATTCACCCGTCCTGTGGCGGTTTCCGGTACCCACGGCAAAACTACCACCACCGCAATGCTCACGGAAATCCTGATGGCAGGCGGTATGGACCCCAGCGCCATTATTGGCGGCAAGCTTCCTATGCTGGGCGCCAACAGCCGTATCGGCAAGAGCCAGACTATCGTTGTGGAAGCCTGCGAATATGTGGACACTTTCTTGCAGCTTCATCCCGCTGTGTCTGTGATTTTGAACATTGATGCCGACCATTTGGACTACTTTAAAACGGTGGACAACATTGTAAAATCGTTCCGTCAATTTGCACGGCAGACTTCCCAGCTCATTGTGGTCAACGGCGACAACGAACGGGCCATGGAAAGCGTCAAGGGGCTTACCAACGCGAAAATTGTCACCTTCGGCATGAGCGATCAAAACGATTATTATCCCACGGAAATGAACGAAGAGGACACTGCCTGTGAGGACTTTACTTTGACCTATCACGGGGAAAAGCTGGGACGTGTCAATCTGATCGTCCCCGGCGAGCACAACATGATGAACGCCATTGCTGCTGCTGCCGCGGCCCACTGCCTGGGCGTCGACCCTGAAACGATCTGCGCTACCCTGGGCAAGTTTACCGGTGTACACCGCCGTTTCGAGGTACTGGGAAAATTTGAAGGCGTCACCGTAGCGGACGATTTCGCACATCACCCCACCGAACTTACCGCAGTGCTCACCTCTGCTGTACGCATGGGATACAACCAGGTTTGGGCTGTGTTCCAGCCTCACACCTATTCCCGCACCTACAATCTGCTGGATGAATTCGCAAAGGCTTTGTCCATTCCCCATCATGTGGTAATGACGGAAATTCTTGCTGTGCGGGAAACCAACACCTACAACATTCATACCAGTGATCTAGCTGCTAAAATTCCCGGAAGCGTATGGTTCGACAGTTTTGAGAAGATTGCCGACTACGTTATGGAACACGCCAAACCCGGGGATTTGATCCTCACACTGGGCGGCGGCGACATCTATAAGTGCGCCAACCTGATCGTTGAGAAATACAAGCAGCGTCAAAAGTAAGGCTTCCAATGCTTACCGAAGATTATATCATTCGAATGATCCGGGATATGGGCAGATTGTTAGCCCGAGTTTTGGGAAGCGATCTTCCTGACCCCGACGCTCCTGTGGAATGGTTTTTAGAACATTCCAGCGGCGATCTCCCTCTTTTGGAAGAATTGAAAGCTCTCTGCAATCAGGGGAAGATCAATGAAGCGGAAAACCTGCTTTTTGAGCAACTAGATTTTTCCGACCCTTCTACCTTCCCTATCGCTTTGGGCTTTTACCAGCATCTAAATGGTTTTTCCGACAAAGAATTGGAACTTTGGAACTACTCTCGGGAAGAGATTTTCGAGGGTTTGGAGGATTGTGCCCGCGAATATGGAGTGGACCCTCAACTTATGGAAGCGTTTCGCACTTGAACGGAAATGGAAAGGATGTACTGCATGATTAAAGCCATTTTTTTCGACATAGACGGCACCCTTCTGGATTCTGCCACGAAAAGCGTGCCTCTTTCTACCCAGGCTTGCTTGCAAGCTTTGCGGAATAAGGGGATCAAGCTCTTTGTGGCAACGGGACGCTTCCCCGGGATGATCACCTTTTTGGAAGACATTTTTCCCTTTGACGGATTTATCACCCTCAACGGGCAACTGGCTACCGATCGGAGTGGCAAAGTGCTCCACCGCATGGCCCACGATCCGGAAAATATCCGGACCTTGGTGGATTTGGTCCACACCCATGGATTTCCCAGCCTGATTATTGAGGAGGATCAATGCTTCTATGTGGCCGAATCTCAAGTGATTCGCGACCACTTTGCCTGGGCGGGCCTCCCCGCTCCCGTGCCTTATGATCTTTCCCGGTTAAAGGACCATCCTGTATTGCAGTTTTTGGCGTACATATATCCGGAAGATGCCGGTCTGCTTGCCCCTCTAAAGCATGTGATCCTCACAGGTTCGGGCCACGGCATCTGCGACGTGATCCCCGAAGCCGGCGGCAAGGAAGTGGGTATCGCTGCTGTGGCGAACCATTATGATTGGAGCCGGGAAGAGGTCATGGTGTTTGGCGACGGAGACAATGACGCACAAATGCTTGCTTGGGCAGGCATCGGTGTGGCCATGGGCAACGCTGTTCCCGCCACCAAAGAATCCGCAGATTATGTTACCACCCCTGTTGGGGAAGATGGAATCAAAAACGCTTTGCTCCACTTCCAGGTTTTATCGGAAAGCGATCTGGAATCTCTTTAAATCCAATCAAAAAAGCGGGCTGGAAATTCTCCAGTCCGCTTTTTTATGTACGCTGCAAATCAATAATAGGCCACCAGGGGATTCAATTTGCCATGGCCACGATTGTCCATTTTATCAATGTATTTAATGGCCTTGCCAGCTCCCAAAACCACACAGTTTTCCGGGTTGTCAAAGGTGACCACAGGGATCTTTGTCTTTTTGGAAAGCAGGGTAGAAAATCCATACAGATTGGCAGAACCACCTGTAAGATAGATACCATCTGTAAATATATCCGCCAAAAGTTCGGGAGGCGTTTCCTCCAAGGTCTCCTGCACGGTGCGGATAATGGAAATGGCCGGTTCGATCAAGGCTTCGATCATTTCGTCGGAGTTCATCACCGTGGTTTCCGGCAACCCTGTCATGGCGTTGCGGCCCTTCAACGTGTAGCTCAACAGCTTCTTCCGGGGATAGGCGCAGCCAATGGCGATCTTCGCTTCTTCCGCAGTGCGGTCCCCAATGAGCAAGTTGAACTTCTTCCGCACATATTTTACGATGGCATCGTTGAAATCCGCTCCCGCTATGCCACAGGAATTGGCTACGGCAATGCCGTTCAAGGAGATCACTGCCATATCCGTGGCGCCTTCTCCAATGTCCACGATCATCGTTCCGTGGGGAACTGCTATGTCCACTCCCGCTCCAATAGCGGCGGCTACAGGCTCTTCGATCAGGCACACCTTGCGAACACCTGCCGCAGTAATGGCTTCCACCACCGCCCGTTTCTCCACCTCGGTGACATTACAGGGTACACTGACCACCACACGGGGCATAAACACACGGCTGGAACTGATCTGCTTTAAATAATAACTGATGAGCTGCTCGGCCATGGAGAAATCTGAAATAACACCGTTGCTCAAAGGCCGGGAAACTGTGATCCGGTCTGAGGTGCGCCCCAGCATATCATACGCATCGCTGCCAATGGCGATCACTTCGTCGGTGACGTTATCCACGGCGATAATGGAAGGCTCGCTCAACACGATCCCCTTACCGTCCAGATACACTTTAAACCGGGAAGTTCCCAGATCAATGGCGATATCGGTTCCTATCATCCTCTAAATCATCCTTACACACATATTCTCCGACGGCGATTACAGGCAACCGCCTGAAAAGCAAGTTTTCAGGCCGTTTCCCCTCACCGGGTTACACGCTACTATTTTTAGATTATACTACAAAAGCACTTCATTTTCAACAGGGGAAATGTTTTCCTTGCCATCCCAACAAAGGTGCCATACCGGGATGAAACCACTAGGCACCGTGGCTCAAGAGATCATTTTGACCACTTGGAACAGCTGGGTCATAGATTGGATTTCAAAATCTGGACAAGCAGACAGCGCCTTTTGGTGGTTTCGATTGATCCAGCAGGTGTGCAGTCCCACTTTTTTTGGCCCTTCCACGTCGTTCAAAAGAGAATCTCCAACAAACAGTGCTTCCGAAGGGGACAGCCCTAGTTCGGAGAGGATGGTGGTGTAAAACTCTTCCCGGGGCTTGTACAGTCGCAAGGATTCCGAGGTAAAGATCTTTGTGATTGGCAGGGCGCTGCGTTCCAGATCTTTTATCAAGGGAGCCGTATCCGTGGTCGAGCCGATGGCAATCACATACTCTTTCCCCAGCTCTTCCACTACCTCTTTTACTTCGGGAAATGCCACACGGGTACCTTGGATTTGGAGCATCATGGCAACGTCCTGACGCGGGTCCCTGGAAAACCCATATTGTCGGTACAACTCTTCCAAGTCCAGCGCATAGATCTCCGCTTCCGTTCGGAAATCCGACAGCTCTTCCATATGCTTTCTGTGCCACACCTTCCAGTGGGCATAAACTTCTTCCGCACACATTTCCGGATGACCATTAGCTGTCAAAATACGGCGCACTGCTTTTACTGACCCATTACCTGTGAAAAAAAGAGTCCCATATGCGTCAAAAATGATGGCTTTCAGCAAAGGTATTCCTCCCCACTCCTTGGAAATCCGGACACATCCCCCGTTTCACCCAATGACCGGTCACTTCTCCTCTTCCAGAAAATATTTCAGCCCTGTATACCGCCGTGTTTTTCGGTCGTTTTCGATCATAGCGTCCACTACTCCCCGCTGGCCCACTAGGATCAACAGCTGCTTTGCCCGGGTCACCCCGGTATACAACAGGTTCCGATAGCAAAGTTGTTTCGGAGGCTTGAGCACAGGGATAATCACTGCGGGAAACTCATTGCCCTGACTTTTATGCACCGTCACCGCATAGGCGGGTTCCAGCTCCATGGACGCGTGCTCAAAGTCGTAAAGCACGTCCTTATCGTCGATGTGAACGTGCAACGCTCCTCCGGGCCTATCGATTTCCGTCACCACTCCCATATCCCCATTGAACACCCCTTCGCCGGTGGTGTCATCGTCCTTGGTCCAGGGCAGGTTGTAGTCGTTGCGGATCTGCATCACCTTATCCCCCAAGCGGAACAAGGTACCGTTGATTCTCACTTCCTGTTTATCCTTTGCAGGGGGATTGATCGCTTCCCGCAGCAATTTATTCAGCTCTACAGTGCCCAGCTCCCCTTTTCTGCCAGGACAAAGCACCTGAATATCCGTAACGCTGGAATAACCGTAACTTCTGGGCAACCGGGATGCCGCCAAGGACACGATCAACTCTGCGGCTTTTTCCGGGTCCTCCTGGGGCAAAAAGAAAAAGTCACTGTCCCGGCGGTTTAATTCCGGCATTTTCCCTTCTACGATCCGATGGGCGCTGGTGACGATCAAACTTTCCATGGACTGGCGGAAAATCTCCTTGAGCTGTACGGTGGGAAACAACCCGGAAGAGATCAGGTCTCCCAGCACATTGCCCGCTCCCACGCTGGGAAGCTGGTCACTGTCTCCTACCAACACCAGGCGGCAGGAGAAGGGCAGCGCGCGAAGGACACTTTCAAACACATAGGAGTCCACCATGGACAGCTCATCGATCACCAGGCAATCACACTCCAACGGATTGCGTTCGTTCCTGGTAAACACAGGGTTGTCCTGTTCGTCCCAGTCCACTTGAAGAAGCCGGTGGATCGTTTTCGCCTCTTCCCCGGTGAGCTCACTCATCCGCTTCGCCGCACGGCCTGTGGGAGCCGCCAAAAACACCTTCTCCCCCGCTTCCTTCAACAGATGGATGATGGCATTCAACGTGGTGGTTTTACCAGTACCGGGACCGCCGGTCAAGATCAAAATTCCCTGCTCCAAGGCCGCGCGGATGGCCTCTTTTTGCTTTTCCGCGTACTGAATCCCTTTCTTTTTTTCAATGGCTGTGATCTTCGCCTCGGCCCCCTGAATGGTATTTGGAGCCATTCCCAGCATGGTTTTCATTCTGGCAGCAATATACGCTTCTGACGCGTGCTGCTTTTGCAGGAAAAGATACTCTCTATCGTGAAAGTTCTCGCACACCGTGTGAAAACTCTGGCACAAAGTGTACACGCCGTCCTGGACTGCCTCCAATTCCACACCCAGCATCTGGGCGGAAGCACGACACAGCTTGTCCAGAGGCAGACAGGTGTGGCCATTGTTCAGGTTGTGACGGAGCACATACAGAATTCCCGCCTGCACCCGGCCTGCATCATCCCGAGCTTTTTCCATGGATTCCGCAATGGCATCGGCGATTTCAAAGCTGATATCCATTCCCTCGCCGCACAGACAATAAGGGTCTTCCTGGATACAGGCCACAGACGCCTCTCCAAACTGCTTCCACACCAAGACCGTTTCTTCCGGCCGAACACCATAGGCTCCCAGGAACATCATCAGTTCCCGGATGCCATAGACACGCTTTAACTCTTCCCCGATTTCCTTCGCTTTTTCCTGGGTGATCCCTTTGATCTGGGCCAACCGTTCCGGGTCGTTTTCCATGACCTCCAGCGCCTTGTCCCCAAAAGTCTGAACAATGCGCCTGGCCATAGCAGGCCCCACGCCCTTCACCGCTCCTGAGGAAAGATACTTGAGCATGGCGGCGGTGGTGGCTGGCCGGGCACGCTCAAAGGTTTCCGCCTTGAACTGGTCCCCAAAGGCGGGATGGCTGGTCCACGTGCCGTAAACGCGAAGTTCCTCTCCCTCGCTGACAAAGGGAAAGGAGCCCACTACGGTGACCACGCCGCCTTCTGTGGCCAAATCCATCACCGTATATTGATTTTTATCGTTGTGGTATGTAACATGCTCCACTGAGCCACACAGCTCCAGCAGGGCGTTTTCCTGTTCCGCCAAGATTACTTGCCCCCGTCACTCATCATTTACAATTATTTCTCCAATATATGATACACCAGATCGTCCCGTTTGCATAGCCGAAGATTGGGATATCTGCGTTCCAGGATCTTACAGATGGCTTCCACCTGGGGATCTTCATTCTTATTGAGGCAAAAGACCTGACAGTCGCCCCAATCCATCCACTGGAGCCGGGCGATTCCTCCACGCACCAACTGCTCACACTCTTCCCCGTTTTCCGGGATCACCACCAACGCACCGCTATGGGGCTTGACAGGCCGCAGAAGCCAGAAAATTCCCATCCGCACCAGCTCTATCAGCCCTAATGCCGCGAAAAATGCAAGTACACTCCAAAACAGCAGTTCCATCCATCGCCACCTCCTACAGACATTCTATGTCAAAAAAGTAGCTGAGTGCTTTTCCACCTACAAGAAGAGCGGACCCGAAGGCCCGCTCTGGATCGTTTTTATTGCTCCGCTACAGCTTTCAAAAGCGCCTCTGTGCGGTTGGTCTTTTCCCACGGTACACCCAAATCTTCCCGGCCCATATGGCCATATGCAGCCAAAGGACGATAAATTGGACGGCGCAGGTCCAGCTCTTTAATGATGGCGGTAGGACGCAGGTCGAAGACCTTCTGCACTGCCTGAGAAAGCAGCTCGTCACTGACTTTCCCAGTGCCGAACGTATCCACCATAATGGACACGGGATGAGCCACTCCAATGGCATAGGCCAGCTCGATCTCGCAACGGCGGGCAAGGCCGGACGCCACAATGTTCTTTGCAACCCACCGAGCTGCATAAGCAGCGGAACGGTCTACCTTGGTGGGGTCCTTTCCGGAGAAAGCGCCGCCTCCATGACGACCATAGCCGCCATAGGTATCTACGATGATCTTCCGGCCAGTCAAGCCGCTGTCTCCCACAGGGCCGCCGATCACAAACCGGCCTGTGGGATTGATATAGATCCGGGTATTTTGGTCCACCAGCTCCGCAGGAACCACAGGCTTGATCACATATTTGACCATGTCTTTTTTCAGTTTGTCCATCTTCACGTCTTCGTCATGCTGGGTGGAGATCACAATCGCGTCTACCCGTTTGACGCGATCGCCATCATATTCCACAGTGACCTGGGTCTTGCCATCTGGGCGGAGATACTTCAAAGTGCCATCCTTCCGCACCTGAGCCAGCTGTTTCGCCAACTTATGGGACAGAGAAATGGCCAGGGGCATCAACTCGGGAGTTTCGTCGCAGGCGTAGCCGAACATCATGCCCTGGTCGCCGGCGCCGGTCAAGCTATTTTCATCAGTCTCACCATTCTTTGCTTCCAGAGACTGATTTACACCCATGGCAATATCGGGAGACTGGGTATCAATAGAAGTGAGCACACCACAAGTATTGCCGTCAAAACCGCACTTGGGGTCGTCATATCCAATATCTTTTACTACCTGGCGCACAACCGCAGGAATGTCCACATAGCAAGAAGTGGTGATCTCGCCCATTACGTGGATCACACCGGTAGTTGCAGTGGTCTCGCAAGCCACATGGGCTTCCGGGTCTTGCTCCAAAATGGCATCCAATACAGCATCGGAAATTTGGTCACAAACTTTGTCGGGATGTCCCTCAGTCACGGATTCAGAAGTAAACAATTTTGTCATCACAATTCCCCTTTCTAAACTATATTCCCATCAAGAACCGATTTTCATAAGAAAAGGACCTCTCGAAAAACGAGGGGTCCTTCTTCACCTCATCTTTCGGTTTACACCGCAGGAATTGGCACCTTGTTTACGGTTGTCCACAAGGACAACGCTTACAGGTTGCCGGGCATCACAGGGCCTGTCCCTCCGCCTCTCTTGATAAGGAAATATTCAATTTACTTTAGGCAACAGTATACCATCTTGTTACATGTTTGTCAATGGGGGAATTTTGGTTTTACTGTTTCCTTCTGCGCCTGACAAAGCTGCCAATGGCCATCCCCAAAGCGGACAAGACCACGCCCAAGAAAAAAGCCATCCACTCCGGCCCATGAAACGTGCCTGTAGAAACCGTATTGGCCATTTGAAACGTCAAGGCAGGAGCCAACAGAGTGAAAACGCCAAAACACAGAGCTAAAATACATTTTCTGGGAACCGAACCCACTTTCCCGGTCCATCCAACATCCAAACCCATAAACACACTCACCACAAAAGTTGCCAAGGGCAGCACGCCCCAAAGATACACCAGGCTATAACCCATTGCACCCGCTGTGCCTGCTCCCAACCAGAAAACCGCCACGCACACAGCCCAAATGACCAAATAGGACAGGACTTCCACGCACATGGAAAGTCGCTGGCGGCTCTTTACAGTGTTTGTAGATTCTTCAATGTGTTGCAGCATCTGCACGTCACCTTTCAGCAATTCGTCCAGACTGACTTTGTACAAGTCACTGAGCCCAATCACACTGAGCACGTCCGGCAATGATTTCCCGGTCTCCCAGTTGGATATAGTTTGACGGCTTACATGGATGGCCTCCCCTACCTGCTCTTGAGTCATACCAATGCGCTGTCGGGCAGTTCGAAGTTTTTCACCGATTTCCATAGGAACGCCTCCCTTCTGCCTCTATTATGGGGGATCGCCCGGAAAATGTCCAGCAAAGAACCATAACATTCCCTATTTCTCCATGTCAAATGTCTTTGACATGGAGAAAACGAAACAAGAACGCAAAAAAGCCGTCCCAAATGGGACGGCTTCTTCGTATTACTTTAATGCTTCGAAAGAAACTTAGCCGTTGATAGCGGTAACAACGCCGGAACCAACAGTACGGCCACCTTCACGGATAGCGAAACGCAGGCCCTCTTCGATAGCGATGGGGGTGATCAGCTCAACGTCCATCACAACGTTATCGCCAGGCATGCACATCTCAGTGCCCTCGGGCAGGGAGATAACGCCGGTAACGTCGGTGGTACGGAAATAGAACTGAGGACGATAGTTGTTGAAGAAGGGAGTATGACGGCCGCCTTCATCCTTGGTCAGAACGTAAACCTGGCCCTTGAACTTGGTGTGGGGATGAATGGTGCCGGGCTTAGCCAGAACCTGGCCACGCTCGATGTCATTTCTCTGAATACCACGCAGCAGAACGCCGATGTTGTCGCCAGCCTCAGCAAAGTCGAGGAGCTTGCGGAACATTTCGATGCCCGTAACAACGGACTTTCTTCTCTCGTCGGTGAGGCCGATGATTTCGACTTCGTCAGACATCTTCAGAATGCCACGCTCAACTCTACCGGTAGCAACAGTGCCACGGCCGGTGATGGTGAAGACGTCCTCAACCGGCATCAGGAACGGCTGGTCAGCCTTACGTTCCGGGGTCGGGATGTAGTCGTCAACAGCATCCATCAGGTCGAGAATGCACTTGTACTCAGGAGCGTTGACGTCCTTGGACTCGCTGGTGAGTGCGAGGTAAGCGGAACCCTTGATGATCGGGGTGTCATCGCCCGGGAACTCATACTCGTTCAGCAGGTCACGGATCTCCATCTCAACAAGCTCGAGGAGCTCTTCGTCGTCAACCTGGTCGCACTTGTTCATGAATACAACAATGTACGGAACACCAACCTGACGGGCGAGCAGGATGTGCTCACGGGTCTGCGGCATCGGGCCGTCAGCAGCGGAAACGACGAGGATAGCGCCGTCCATCTGTGCAGCACCGGTGATCATGTTCTTAACATAGTCAGCATGGCCCGGGCAGTCAACGTGAGCGTAGTGACGCTTGTCCGTCTCATACTCAACGTGAGCGGTGTTGATCGTGATACCACGCTCTCTCTCTTCCGGAGCCTTATCGATCATGGAGTAATCCTCGAACTGTGCCTGGCCCTTCAGAGCGAGAACCTTCGTGATAGCAGCAGTAAGAGTAGTCTTACCATGGTCAACGTGACCGATTGTACCGATGTTTACATGGGGCTTATTTCTTTCGAACTTAGCCTTTGCCATTGGAATTGCCTCCTTTTATTCAGTAAAATAACCTTTTGAGTTTATTACCATTGTAGCAACAAACCGCAAAAAAATCAAGTAGTATTTCGCTTTATTCAGCCTTTTTTCTGGAAGCGATGATCGTTTCAGAAACAGACTTCGGAACTTCAGCGTAGTGAGAGGGCTCCATGGTGTACTGACCACGGCCCTGGGTCTTGGAACGCATGTCCGTTGCGTAGCCGAACATCTCAGACAGCGGAACTTCGCTGGTGATCTGCATAGCACCCGGAGTAGCCTCCTGATTCTGCATGATGCCGCGACGGGAGTTGAGGTCACCGATAACGTTGCCGAGGTATTCCTCCGGAACGGTAACAACAACCTTCATGATCGGCTCCATGATGACCGGATCAGCCTTGCGCATAGCATCCTTAAATGCCATGGAGCCGGCGATCTTAAAGGCCATTTCAGAGGAGTCAACTTCATGATAGGAACCATCATACAGCGTGACCTTCACGTCAACAACGTTGTAACCAGCAAGCACGCCGGAGAGCATTGCGCCCTGGATACCCTGGTCAACAGCCGGGATATATTCCTTCGGAACCGTACCGCCGACAACTGCGTTGACGAACTCGTAGCCCTTACCCGGGTTCGGCTCAATACGGATCTTAACGTGACCGTACTGGCCCTTACCGCCGGACTGACGAGCGTACTTCATATCGGAATCCGCATTCTTGCGGATCGTCTCTTTGTAAGCAACCTGCGGCTTACCGACGTTAGCCTCAACCTTAAACTCACGCATCAGACGGTCAACGATGATCTCCAGATGGAGCTCACCCATGCCGGCGATGATGGTCTGACCGGTCTCTTCATCGGTCCAGGTACGGAAGGTCG
>OLOH01000333.1_pt1 | contig 37207 bp, 35 predicted proteins | sample 1673221 | NCBI WGS metagenome assembly OLOH01 (sample SAMEA3136767, study PRJEB25190) | human gut metagenome
GTTGCTTTTAAACCCGCGGCGCTGGGCAAGGTGCAGCAAAATGCGCGAAAATTCGGCCTTGCCGACCGGTTCGTCCAACGCGCGCGTGCGCAGCGCATAGATGTCTTCCAGGCCGCCCGCTTCAAACATTTGCGCGAGCGCTTCCCGGGTGGAAAGGCCGCTGCGTTCCAGCAGGGCGTAAACGTCCGCACGGCGCAGCGCCTTGCGGCGCAGACGGCGGCGCATCCCGCGCGCCATGCGCCGCGGCGCGGCAAGGCTTTCGCCCGTCTTGGGCTGCTCGGCCTTGTCGAAAATGCGTACACCCAGACGGTGCAGTCCAACAGGTTCGCCCGTGCCGTTCAAACCGACGACGGCCCAGCCGACAGACGCCACGCCGATGTCCAGCCCGATGCCATACAATGTGTTTTTCATAATAGTACCTCTTTCGGTCATATTTGCACAAAAGGGACATTCTTCCATTCTTATCATGACAGAATGAAAGCAAAGCCGTCAATTTACACTGTGGATAAAAATATCCGTGTTTTTTGGGCAAAAAAGATGACGCCCCGCTGAAAGCGAGGCGTCAGAGCTTTACGGTGCTAAGACCTTATCATAGCAACCATAACAGTTCTTGGTATGGTATAAGAACTGGTTTCAGTATAGCAGTTGTTTGCGGGAATGTAAAGCCTTCGACACGAAAATTTTTTGCCGGTTGTGCTTACAAGGAGGCGCCGCGCGCCAAGGCGCGCCTTGGAAAAGCCGGGCCGCCTTGGCGGATGAAAAAACAAGAAGGCGGCGCAGCGGGCGTATGAGCCGCCAATGCCAAAAGACCGCAAAGAATCAACGTTCTTTGCGGTCTTTTGGCTGGTTGGGCCAGCTGGATTCGAACCAGCGGAATGACGGAGTCAAAGTCCGTTGCCTTACCACTTGGCTATACCCCAATCTTTTCTTCCAATTAGAAGGAATGTAATTTAGTATAACATATTTTTCTGAAAATGTCAAGGTCTTTTTCGCCTGTTTTTCCGGAGCCCGGCCTCCGGCCGCCCGATTTTGCAAAAGCCGGAAAAAATACGCCGTGCCGTCTTGCAATGGATACAAAAACTATGGTATACTATAAGAAAGCATATCTCCATGAAATCACATGCAAAGGAGGGAACTGCCGCAGTATCCGTATCCGAAAGCCGCCGAGGAATTTTTAGCATCGCTGTACTTTTGTCCCCGGTACGCTTTCCAGGCACTGCGGCCACTTATGAAGCGATTGGTTCTGGGCATTACTGCCCATGTGGATGCCGGAAAAACAACGCTGGCAGAAGCACTGTTATACCGCACCGGTGAAATCCGAAAGCTGGGCCGTGTCGATCACCAGACGGCCTTTTTAGATACACACCCCATGGAACGTGGACGGGGCATTACCATTTTTGCACATCAGGCAATGCTGGAATATCAGAATGCGGCATATACGCTCCTGGACACCCCCGGACACGTAGACTTTTCCGCAGAAACCGAGCGCACCATGCAGGTACTGGACTATGCCATTCTGGTAATCAGCGGAACGGACGGCGTGCAGAGTCACACCGAAACTATCTGGAAGCTGCTGGAACGCTATCATGTCCCGGTCTTTCTGTTTGTCAATAAAATGGATCTGGCCGGGGCGGATGCCGCCGCTGTCCTCTCCCAATTGCAGCAGCGCCTGAGCAATCGCTGTGTGGACTTTTCCGATGACGGCACAGATGCCTTTTATGAACGCACCGCTCTTTTGGAAGAGGCCTGGATGGAGCATTTTCTGGAACATGGCTGCCTGTCCCGGGAGCAGCTTTCCAAGGGCATTGCCAGCCGGCGGCTGATTCCCTGCTACTTCGGCTCTGCCCTGAAGCTGGAAGGCGTGGATGCCTTTTTGAACGGACTGCATCAGTATACGCTCTCCCTGCCCTACCCGGAGCAGTTCGGCGCACGCATCTTTAAAATTGCCGCAGATGAAAAAGGAAACCGTCTGAGCTATCTGAAAATCACCGGCGGCACACTCCGCGTCCGGGATGCCGTTTCCTATACCGCCGGAGACAAAACCGCCATGCAGGAAAAGGTCAGCCAGATTCGCATTTACGCCGGAGCAAAATATGAAACCGCAGACAGCGCCCCAGCCGGAACGGTCTGCGCCGTCACCGGACTGAGCCGCACCTATGCCGGCCAGGGACTGGGCATAACAGAAAACGGCGCAGAGCCACTGCTGGAACCGGTTCTCCACTACGGCATCCATCTCCCGGAACAGGTACATCCAACCGATGCGCTGAAACAGCTTTCACAGCTGGAAGAAGAAGATCCGGCGCTCCACATTGTGTGGGACGAACAGGCCGGACAAATCCAGATGCAGCTTATGGGAGAAGTTCAGCTGGAAATTTTACAGCGGCTCATTGCCGACCGCTTCGGAATGGAAGTACAGTTTGATGCCGGACAGATTTCCTACAAGGAAACCATTGCCGCACCTGTAGAGGGCGTGGGACACTACGAGCCGCTGTGTCATTATGCCGAGGTGCATCTGCTCCTGGAACCGCTCCCCCGGGGCAGCGGCCTGCAATTTGCATCCAGCTGCCGGGAGGATGCACTGGACAAAAACTGGCAGCGGCTGGTTTTAACTCATCTGGCCGAAAAAACACATCTGGGCGTATGCACTGGTTCCCCGATTACGGATATGCGCATTACCCTGTGCGCCGGGAAAGCCCATCTCAAGCATACCGAAGGCGGTGACTTCCGCCAGGCCACCTACCGTGCTGTGCGAAACGGCCTGCGCAAGGCACAGACAGTTCTGCTGGAACCATGGTATCGCTTCCGGCTGGAGCTGCCCACAGAAAACGTAGGCCGGGCCATGACAGATCTCCAGCAGATGGGCGCTGATTTCCAGCCGCCGGAAACAAAGGACACCGGTTCTGTTATTGCCGGACGGGCACCTGTGGCAAAGCTCCGGGGCTATGCTGCCGCTGTGACAAGCTATACCCACGGCTCCGGCCGTCTGGTCTGTTCTTCTGACGGCTACGCCCCCTGTCAGAATGCAGAGGAAGTCATCGCATCCATTGGCTATGACTGCGACAGTGATCTCGCCAACTCTGCGGATTCCGTATTCTGTGCACATGGTGCCGGATTTGTTGTCCCATGGAATCAGGTAGAACAATACATGCATCTGCCCTCCTGTCTTTCCAAGCAAAGCGATTCCGCGCCGGAACCGGAAACGCCCGGCCGTCTCTCCCGTTCCCACTACCACGGCAGCCTGGAAGAGGACAAGGAACTGATGGCAATTTTTGAGCGAACCTACGGAAAAATTGACCGGAATCCGCAGCAGGCGCTGTACACCCCCAAGGAAGAAGCCGCGCTTCCTGCCGGCGCGCTGGAACCCAACTACAGCAAGGAGGAATATCTCCTGGTGGACGGGTATAACATCATTTTCGCCTGGGAAGAACTGAAAGCCCTCGCCCAGGAAAGTCTGGACAGTGCCAGAGGACAGCTGATGCACACTCTCAGCAACTACTGTGGTTACCGCAGATGCAGGCTTATCCTGGTGTTTGATGCCTACAAAGTAAAGGGACAGCACGAGGAAACGGAACAGTACCACAACATCACCGTAGTCTACACCAAGGAAGCCGAAACTGCGGATTCCTACATTGAAAAGGCCACGCACACCCTCTCCAAGGAACACAAGGTGCGTGTGGCCACCTCTGACGGCATGGAGCAGCTGATTATCCTAGGAAACGGCGCACTTCGTGTTTCCGCAGAGGAATTCCGTCAGGAAGTCGCACAGACCGAGGCAGCAATCCGTGCCTATACTGCACAGATGAAGCAAGGGAAAAACACCATTACCCAAAAGAAATGAGGTAGATTTTATGAAACGCAGTTCCATCCACCGGCCGCTTCTCCTGTCTGCGCTGGCCGTCCTGACCGCATGCGGTGTCTGTTCAGCGCCGGGATTTGCGCTGGAAACTGGTTCCGGCGAGCTTGCCGCATTGCAGGATTTCCTGCTGAGCCGCACTGACGGCACCGGAACGGACTATACCGGAGACGGCACAGTAGACGGCATGGATTTGGCCTGGCTCCGGCAGCAGGCGCAGCAGCCCACAGAAATCCGGGACGGTTACACCGGATTTATCCGGGCAGACGGCCGGCTCCTGAAAGACGAAACCGGAAAGCAGTATACTATAAAAGGAATGGCCTTCGGAAACGAAGTATGGTCGAACTCTTCCGCGCCACCTGCTGCACACCACAATGCGGAAAGCTATCAGGATCTGACGGAAATGGGATTTGACTCTGTTCGGTTTTATCTGAACTATGCCCTGTTTGAATCGGATGCGGCACCCTACGTCTATCGGGAAGAGGGGTTCCAGTGGCTGAATCAAAATATCGCCTGGGCAAAGGCCGCCGGAATCCGTCTGGTGCTGAACATGCACTATCCCCAGGGCGGCTATCAGTCCCAGGGAAACGGCACGGCGCTCTGGACAGAATCGGAAAATCAAAAGCGTCTGTGCGCACTCTGGACGGAAATCGCCAGACGCTATGCCGATGAGCCGGTAATTCTGGGCTACGGCCTGGTCAATGAGCCTGTCGTTGCCGCAGAAAACGGAACCGAAAGCCTTCGTCTGTGGCAGTCCGTGGCGCAGACAATCACAGACAGCATCCGCACAGTGGATCAGAACCATATGATTTTTGTGGAACGGATGTGCGCCGCGCAGAATCTGGAAGGCACACAGGAGCAATGGATCAATTGCAACGATGAAAACAACTATGTACGCATAAAAGACGACAATATCGTCTATGAATTCCACTACTATGACCCCCATGCCTTTACCCATCAGGGCTTCGACTGGGCCGGAACAGAAAATTCCTTCGTTACCTATCCGGATGAAAACTACACTGTTTCCACCGGAAATGCCACCTGGAGCAGTACTACCTTTTCCGGTGACCGGGCGGACATTACCGATGGAACGTGGCAATATTTAGAGAGCGGCACCATCACACCGAATACGGACAAAAACCAGGTAATCTGTCTGGTGTTCCAGGCGGAAGGACTGGGCAGTACCGGCATTGCACGGGCAGACGATCTGGAGTTGAAGGAATATGATGAAAACGGGCAGTATGTACGCACCATTTACACCAACGATTTCGATACAAAAAATACCCTTTCCTTCTGGAGCAAGGACGGCTCCGGCAGTTCCTATTATCTGGCCTCTGTGGGACATCAGAAAAACGGCGCGCTCCTTATCAAAGGCACTACAGATGATGCCAACTGCAGCACCCGTTACTTCAAGCCCACGCCGGGACACAGCTATGCCGCCAGCGGCTACTTTATGGTCAGCGGCGCAGAAGCCGGCGCCGTGGTGCGTCCCCGTGTTGATCTCTGGGACACAGACGGAATCGAGGTGCTGAACCGTGCCTATCTGGAAAAAACCTTTGCGCAGAATATCGCCTTTTCTGAAACCTATGACGTTCCGGTTTACTGCGGCGAATTCGGCGCCGGTGCACATTGCTTCGAAGCAGATCGGGGCGGCGACCGCTGGCTGTCAGATGTGCTGGACATTTTTGCGGTGGCAGACATCAGCTTCAACTACCATTCCTACCACGAGAGTTCCTTCGGGCTGTACCCCAACAGCGGTCTCCCAGATCCCAGCCAGCGCAATCAGACGCTCTATGACCTCTTCTGCGAAAAACTAAAAGAAATGCCGTAACATCTGCATAACAGCAGAAAAACGGATGTTCCGCCTCCTGCAGAGACAACGAAACATCCGTTTTTTAGAACCTGTCTTCACAAGCGTATACACGTGTCTTATGAAGACAGGTTCTTATAATTCAAGGCAATGCCGCACAAAAATTGTGCGACAGATGCGTCGCACAATTTTTCGTCAGATGAAACAAAAATGCTCGTGAATACTTGCTGTATTCACGAGCATTTTTGTGAAATATGAGAGTCTGTTTCGTATCTGACGTATGCAGATTGCGTCGTCAGATTTTTTGAGAGATGAAGGGAAAAGCGGAGAAAATCCTTTGTGGATTTTCGAGTATTTTCCCGAAATATCTCGGAAAATATGCACGCAAGATGCGTGCGGGAAGATACGAAACAGGCTCTGAAGGGAAATTTGCAAGCAGATGGCGTGCAAAGTCGCCAGACGCTCTTTGTGCGGTATTGCCTCAAGTATGTTTATTCGTCTGTATCTGAGGAACTGCTCTCTTCGCTGTCAGAATCCGAAGCAGCCTCGGAGGAATCGCTGCTGCTCTCCCCGTCATCTGTCTTGGTCATCTGGCAGGTCACAACATAGCCGCTCATGTTATCACCGGAAGCGGTATAATCGCTGCTGGGGATGGTGACAGAGACATCATTGGTGCCGCCGACGGAAACATAGAACACATCATAGGTACCGTCTGCGGTCTTGATCTCCAGCGGATCTTCTGCGGTGTGCTCCTGTACCAGTTCCAGATATTCCTCCAGGCAAAGGTTATGCTCCTGCATGTACTGGGCATGAGGCGTTCCCACATAGCGGAAGGTATAGCTCCGTCCTTCTTCTCCGGTATAGCTGTCCTTTTCCTTGGGGAAGCGGACAATGAATCCATATTCTGCGGCATGCTCTGAAATCCAGCTGTATTCCGGATATTTTGTTGCATTGTAATAGTCTGACGTACCGTCTCCAAAGTTAATCTTGATATTGAAGGTACGGCCGCTGTGGTAATCGGTATAGCCGCCGCGGAAGCCGGAGCTGCCGTTGTCATACCGTTCCTGCTGGTCTTCCTTGGTGCGGTAGCCGCTGAATACCTGCAAATTCCGGTTGCCGGTTTCTTCCTCAAAGGCAGCCATCATATCGTTCAGATGTTCCAGGGTTTCCTGATCCAGCTGCACGTCCATATCGCTGACGCTGTAGGAATCGTTGCTGTTCTGGTGCACGCCCACGAGATCTGGGTCACCGTCCGGGAAGGTATAGCCATGATCCTGGTTAATCAGAATCAAATTGCCCTTCTTCACGCCGTCTGCGGACAGTGTGATCTTGGTGCTTTCTGCTGTGGAAGCTTCTGTGGTGGTCTGCACCGCATCCGGCTCAGAATCTTCCGGCTTTGTGGACTTTGCGTCCTCCTTCTGGGAGGACTCCTCCTCTGATTTGGCATCGGCAGAAGTCTCTGGTGTGGCCATCGGCACCTTTGCAGAATTGTTCAATCCGCCGTTTTCCTTGCAGCTGTGCAGACAGAGGGTACCGATCAACACAATGATCAGCAGAAGCGGTACGACGATTACTGCAATCCGGTCAAGCCGGAACTTCCGCTTTCTGGCATGACTGCCGCCCTTGGGACGGCGTGTTTCTGCGGATTCCGGTGTTTTTGGGGTTTCATCTGCCGCGTGGCTGATGGGTGTTTTATTTGTACTCATAGACATTGATTCCTTTCTGGTTCAGATTTTCCGAGTTTCGCCAATGTTTCCGGAAGTTTTGTTCTATTATAGCACATGCCGTATAATTTTTCAAGTCTCAGAATTCGAACTGAAAAAATTTCCTTTCTTTTTGGTTTGACAAAATACGCGGAATATAGTATAATAAATGCAATTGATAATTGGTATAGTATCGGCAGAAATCTCGCATTTTTTTTTCGTTTTTGCCGATCATTCTGACGACCTGTCTTTGCTGACATGATAGGCGGATTTTTTTAACGGCAAATGAGAAAGACAGACACCGAAATATAGAAGGGGAATCAAACAAACAGCTTATGACTCAAAAGCAACCAAACTTAACGGAAGAACTGGTAACAGAATATACCCTGCACTCCATGAAAAAAAATCCGGAGGGTGTCACCTCGTACCCCATTCTGGAATTTGACCAGCGTGCACTGGATTTGCTGTCGGAGGGTGTTTCTGAAACACTGCGCAGCAGCAAGACAATTCCCAACGACGGCCTTGGATACCGCCTGATCAAACGGACACTGGATATCCTGCTCTCCGCGATTGTCCTGTTGATTCTGGCAATTCCTATGGCAGTTGTAGCCGGCATCATCTTTTTACAGGATCACGGTTCTCCGATTTTTTCTCAGGCAAGACTGACGAAAAACGGCAAGGTCTTTCGCATGTATAAATTCCGCTCCATGTGCATGGATGCAGAAAAGCAATTTGCAGAGGTACAGAAGGAGAACGAAACAGACGGCCTTGCCTTTAAAAGCGAAAATGACCCCCGGATCACAAAGGTGGGACACTTTATCCGAAAGACCTCTATTGACGAACTGCCCCAGCTGTGGAACGTGCTCAAAGGTGATATGTCCATTATCGGGCCGCGGCCGCCGCTCCCCCGTGAGGTGGTTTTATACACGCCCCATCAGATGGAACGGCTCCTGGTAAAGGGCGGACTCGCCTGCATCTGTCAGGCAGAAGGGCGCAGCGACATGGAATTTGACAAGTGGGTGGAATCGGACATCCAGTACATTAAAAAGCGCAGCCTGGGACTGGACATTAAGATTTGTTTCCAGACAATCGGCGCGGTCATTCTGAAAAAAGGTGCTCGTTAAGCGCCGCAGTAAAAACAACAAAAACCCGGACAGATCTTGTATTGCAAGCGCCTGTCCGGGTTCTTTTTTATTTTCGAGAGAAATACTTCTGCTGCTTTCGGATTTCATTCTGCCGACTGTGTCTGCGTTTCCTTCTCCATTGCTTCCCTTGCGTCCTTTTCCAGTACAGAAAAAGCCTGGCGCAGGTTCCTTACTCCGGCAATCCGAATCTGATAGGAACCGCCCTTTAACTCATGCAAACACTGCCACGGCACAATACAGCGCGTAAAGCCCATGCGTTCCGCTTCCTGCACACGCCGCCGAATGTGGGCAATGGCACGGACTTCTCCCCCCAGCCCCACTTCTCCAAATGCCACTGTTTTCTCGGAAATCGGCTTATCCGTCAGCGATGAAAACAGGCACAGCGCTACTGCCAGATCGCCGGCCGGCTCATCCAGCTGGAAGCCGCCTACTACATTCAAATAGACATCCAGCGTCCCGAAGAACATGCCCAGATGCTTTTCCAGCACTGCAATCAGAATTACCATGCGGCTGTAGTCAAACCCCTGGGTCTGCCGCCGCGGCGCAGAAAAGCCGCTCTTTGTGGCAAGCACCTGGATTTCCGCCAGAATCGGCCGGGAGCCTTCCATCATACAGGTTACACAGGTGCCGGAAACGCCGTGAGGCCGGCCCTCCAACAGCATAGCCGATGGATTGGGCACCTCATGCAGACCGCTGTCCTGCATCTCGAACACGCCGATTTCATTGGTAGAACCGTAACGGTTTTTCACTGCGCGCAGCAAGCGATAGGACAGGTTGCGTTCCCCCTCAAAGTACAGCACGGTATCTACGATATGCTCCATGACCTTTGGTCCGGCAATGGCGCCGTCCTTGTTTACGTGTCCCACAATCCAGAAGGGGATGTCCAGCTGCTTTGCCGTATGCATAAACAGGTTAGTACACTCCCGTACCTGCGTGAGACTGCCGGGACTGGAAGAGAGCTCTTCCATGCGCATTGTCTGCACCGAATCGATAATTACAATATCCGGCCGACTGGATGCAACAGTATCGCAGATACTCTGTGCATCCGTCACGGTCAGCAGATACAGCTGCTTTGTGGTTACGCCCAGCCGCTGGGCACGGAGTTTAATCTGCTTGGCAGACTCTTCTCCGGAGACATACAGAACTGTATGAGATTCTCCGAAATACTGGCAAATTTGCAGCAGCAGCGTACTTTTTCCGATGCCCGGTTCTCCGCCCAGAAGCACAATCGAACCGCGCACCAGGCCGCCGCCCAGTACCCGATCCAGTTCGCCTACGCCGGTATGATACCGCACGTCTGCCGTGGTGTCCACTGTTTCCAGTTCCTGTATCTGTGCAGAAAGATCTACTGGTTTCCGGCGAGCATTCCCCACCGCCTGCGCCGGAAGCGGCACGTCCTCTTCCATGGTATTCCAGGCACCGCAGGAAGGACACCGGCCATTCCATTTGGCGCTTTCAAATCCGCATTCCGTACAGCGGTAAATGGTCTTCGGCTTCGCCATAAAGCGTCTCCTTTCCAAAATAGGACAAGAAAGAGCCAGCGGCATCCTTCTAGCGTGATTTTGGGCAATACCGCACAAAGAGCGTCTGGCGACTTTGCATGCCATCTGCTTGCAAATTTCCCGTCATATTTCACAAAAATGCTCGTGAATACATCAAGTATTCACTCCGCTTTTTGTTTCATCTGACGAAAAATTTGACGACGCATCTGTCGCACAATCTTTATGCGGTATTGCCTTTGATATTGCTATTATAGCATAAATTTGTTTGGGTTGCAAGGTGCACTTCAACACACGCCTCCCCTGAAAGGGATGACTCCCCACGGGGTGGGGAAATATCCCGAAGGGACAGAGGGAACCGCTCAGTACGAGGGAAACCGCCGTTAGTCAGTGGTAGGGTTCTCAAAAAGAACCGCCGTCCCGGCTCCCATTAAGGGGATACCGGGCGGCGGCTTTTCTTGCTTGCCTATTTTCCACAAAGTTTCTACTTTTCCCCAAAATACTGGTTCAATCCGGAGAAAATAGTAAATGCCACCTTCTGCTGATACGCTTCTGTTTCCAGCAGTGCGGCTTCTTCCGGGTTGGACAAGAAGCCGCACTCCGCCATCACGGTGGGATTTTCACTGAAATAGCACAGGTACAATTCCTTGCCGCATTGTTTTATTTCCCGGGTGTTTTCCGGCTGGAGCTGCTGTACAAATGCCTTTTGCAGCGTCTGTGCCAGTTCACCGCTTCCGGATACATTGTCGGAATAGAACATCTGCGCCCCGGAATAGGCCGGGTCTGTAAACTGATTCTGATGGATGGAAATGCACACGGCATTTTCATATTGATTGAACAGCGCCAGCCGGTTATCCATATCAGAGCTCTTCTGATTGGCCAGGCCTTCAATGTCCGGATCGTGGATGCTCTGATCCTGATCCCGTGTCACCTCTACGGTATAGCCTTCCATCCGCAGCAAATCCCGGAGGCAGAGCAGAATGTGGAGATTGATTCCCTTTTCCGGCACATCATGCACCGAGACGCAGCCGCCGTCTGCACCGCCGTGACCAGCATCCAGAATAATCACCGGTGTTTCCGGCTTTGGCGCAGTCATGGTGGATACGGCGCGCCGGATTCTTGTTCCGCCAAAATAAATTGCAGCAATGCTCACGCCGCACACAGTCAGCATAATCCCCGTTCGCTTCGCCAGGGTTTTCCACGTAATCGGCATATTCATTCCTCCTGTACACAGAATATTTGGTACAGTCTATGTGCTGTGCGGGCAGAATATGTGGAAAAGAGGTTCAGTTGTGCAGCAGTTCTTCCCAGGAAATCGGATTGCCGGCGGTGTGCTCTGCATAATACAGCAAAATTGTATATGCATCTGCAATGGTGATGCTGTTGTCTGCATCTACATCCGCCGCCTGCACTGACAGCGGCGTTGTCAGCTGCGCCGGAAAATACGCAGAAATCCCCATACACAGTGTTATTGCTACCATAACAGCGGCTGCCCGTTTCCAAAACTTCATCATTTTCTCCTATGCTCCTTATTTCTTTCGGTATTGCAGTTCCTCCAGCACAACGCCTTTTCGCACCAGGATATAGGTCACCCACACAGCCGCAAACGGCACCAGATTTACCAAGGCCAGCACTGCTGCTTTCGTCCAGGACAGCGCCGCCGCGGTGATCTCCTTGCACAGTAAATTGCACAGCTGCAAAAACGGCGCATCCAAAAGCTTATACCAGCGGTAGAAGCCAGCCGGGAGTACCCCTGCCTTTGCCAGCAGCAGCAGGATTCCCAGCAGGAAAAACGGCATTCCTACAGACAGGCTGAGAAAAAAGCGGCGCGCCATTGTATCCGGCATTTTACTTTTTCGATCTGCTATGGCACGGTTATAGGCATAATTGACGCACAGACAGATCAGCACTGCAATGGTGCAAATACAGCTGATCAGCCGAAATAAACCGCCGCCCACAACGGAAAGCGTCAGTGCCAGAAACAGGCACAGAATTTCTGCAAACAAATAGGTTCCAAAACCTTTCATCCAATTTTTAAATTCCATAAATTTCCTCCGCTGGTTCTGTTTTTCTGTAGGGAGAGCATACTTTTCCGACTGTATATTTCACCGGATTCCGGACAAACTACTCGTGAGAAAACACGGCATCTGCCTGTTGTTTTCCCGGTATTTTCTGAGCGCCTGAATCAGGCCTCCGAACCGGATTTTCACGACAAAAAGGAGTGACCGCGCCATGAATCAGCAGGATCGAATCGTGCTGAACGGGTTGTATAAAAACGCATCCATGGGATGGGATGCCACATGCACCATTCTGCCAAAGGCAGAACAGGAAAAGCTGCGAACCGAACTGTGCAAGCAGCTGGAATATTACAAGGAGCAGAAGCACGCTGCGGAAACGCAGCTGCAAAAGGCCTGTGCCATACCGAAGGAACAGGGCGCTATGGCAAAGCTCTGCGCCGATCTCAGCATCCGGATGCACTGCTGCGGCAGCACCAGCTCCGGCGAAATCGCAAAGCTTATGCTGAAAGGCACCAACACCGGTGTGATTCAGATTACCCAGCTGCTCCACCAGAATCCCGACATTTCAGAATCCGTCCGCCATCAGAGCCATGCCATGCTGCGCCACGAAGAAGCCTACATGGATCGCCTGAAAACCTATCTGTAAAGGAGGAACCGCCATGTATCCGAATCCCATTGACTCCGGAAAGCAGAGCCACGAGGCCGAAATGAAGATCTACACGCCGCACCGCGCAATGCAGGAGAATCCGCCGTCTGCTGTCTCTGACCATGCCCCTGTGCGGATTTACGAGCGTCCGTTTAAGCCCAATCAGCCCACTTCTCCCCTGGGATAAGTCCGGCACCGGCACACTGCACGATTTCGCAGCCTGTGCAAAAAATACGCAGCACACAGCCGCGACAATTTGTCCGCACATGTGCTGCGTATTTTATGTCTGCCTTTCAGAAACAGACACTCATGCATCCGTTTCCTGTGCGGCGCAGTCCCGGCAAAGGCCATAGAGCACCGTTTTGGTATGATCGATCACAAAGCCATGGTGCTCCAGCAGATGTGCGCCCAGCTGATTCAGATAGTCACAGCTCACATGAAACAACCTGCCGCACCGGGTGCACTTCAGATGAAAATGCTCCCGGCAATGGCCGGCCGTTTCGTCCAGATACTGATAGCAGGCACCGCACTTGCCATCCAGGGTGTATTTTCGAACCAAGCCCTCTTCTGCCAGCTGCTCCAGATTCCGGTACACGGTGGCAGTTCCCACGGGAGTTCCGCAGTCCTGCAAACGGCGCACCAGTTCTGCCGCCGTGGTATGAGCACCGCCGCAGCTGCGGAGCATTTCCAGAATATATTCCCGTTGTTTTGTCTTATACCCCATTGCGCTCCTTCTTTCCAAAAAGCCGCAGCAGTCTCTGCCAGTTCATGCAGTGCCTGCTGCGGCTTTTCTTGTGCATTGCTTTTGGCGCGTATCCCGGCACATCTCTTCCGGGAATGCGTCTTATTCTACGATGGTAACCTTTTTCATAACCTGTGCTTCCAGCGGCTTGTCGCTGTAATCGGTTTTCACCATAGCGATTTCATCCACAACATCCATGCCGGAAACAACCTTTCCGAAAGCAGCATACTGGCCATCCAGATGCGGCGCATCCTCATGCATGATGAAGAACTGAGAGCCGGCAGAGTTCGGATCCATCGCACGTGCCATAGAGAGCACGCCGCGGGTATGCTTTAAGTCATTCTTTACGCCGTTTGCTGCGAATTCGCCCTTAATGTGCCAGCCCGGGCCGCCGGTTCCGGTTCCGTTGGGGCATCCGCCCTGAATCATAAAGCCCGGAATTACCCGATGAAAGGTCAGGCCGTCATAAAAGCCCTGCCGTACCAGCTTTTCAAAATTCTCGCAGGAAATCGGTGCGATTTCCGGATAGAGTTCAATCTCAATTTTCTTTCCATTTTCCATTTCGATAACTACCATGGGAATACTCCTTTTCTATTTGTCAATGTAGCACGTATTTTTGCCCAGATCATCCGGCAAAAATACGTGTCCAAGCGCCACTCTCTTAGTGTCAACACACTCTAAAATCAGTTTTCACAGAGCAGCTTTTGCTTATTTTATATTGTACCATAATTGACAGGAAAAAGCAAGGAAAATCTTAGAACTTGTCTCCACAAGCGGATACACGTGTCTTGTGAAGACGGGTTCTTGCATAAGAAAAAGAGGCACACAGTCCCCTTAAAAGGTTTCTGTGTGCCTGCAAACAATCTAACGTATTATGACATGCAAAATCTTAAACCAGATCTCTCATTCCCGGGAAAAAATCGGTTCCTTTATAAAGATCATACCGACCTTCGCTCTGGTATAAGTTTTCGCCTAACATTACATAGGAGTAACTATACAGCAAAATCTCAGCATCATCAATATTGACAACACCATCAGCGTTGACATCAATCAAATTATAATCCAGCTCACTGATTTCTCCGGAATCGGGACTCCAGGACATATTGACATACAATGCCTGATATCTCTCAGGCTCCTTCACAGGATCTATAAATTCACCATTGACATAAATGTCGTCCCCAACTTTAAGAATTTCTCCTTCCTCGTTTACACGCGGCGGAATATCCTTTTTTACAATGTTAAGCGGTGCGCCTGCATTTTCATATGCAGTATACACCAAAGCGGCATATGGTGCATCGATTGTAATACCGCCGAACTTTGCAAATTCTCCAATGCAGAAAACTTCCTTTTCGTGAATCAAGTCCGCATCTGTCTGATCAACTACACCGTCTTCATTGATATCAGCCAGTTTCAGCTGTTCCTCTGTGAACATGGTGGATTCTACATTCAGATAGCGGCTGACCATAGCTGAATCGTGTCCGGTAATTACGCCGTCCTGGTCTACATCCCCAAGCAGAACCGTGCTGTCAGCCGCACCGACAGACAAGATCGGCAGTGAAGCTACTGCCATAACGGCAGCGGTGAAAAAGCCGAATACCTTCTTTGTTCTCATAAAAATCATCCTTTCTTAAAACAAGACCTTTCTTTTTTCCCGGAAAAGCGCTGGAAAATTCCATTTTCCTACAATTTCTTTTCCTTGTCTTTATTATACAGGATTATATGAAAATTGTCAAGAGGTTTTGGAAAAATAATAGCAAATGCCTTCCCTTTAGGGGAGCCTTTTTTTGTAAAAGGCATACTTTTGACATAGTCCCCCTCAGCACACGCGCCACGGATTTTTCAGACCCTGTATATCTGCCACAATGCCCCGAACGGAATCCCGCACCATGGTTTCCACACACTGACGCGTGTAGAACGCCATATGATGGGTCACTACCACATTGGGATAGCTGTTCAAAAGCGCCATGTCCCGGTGATGAAGCAGTTCTTCCCGGCGGTCGTAGTAATAGAGATCCGACTCTTCTTCAATGACATCCAGGCCGGCGCCGCCTACCTTTCCGGTATCCAGTCCGTGCAGCAGCGCCGCAGTATCAATCAGCGCGCCGCGGCCGGTATTTACCAGAATCACGCCGTTTTTCATCTGTGCCAGCGCATCCTCGTTGATCATATGTGTTGTTTCCGCATTTGCCGGGGCGTGCAGTGTGATCAGATCAGATTCCCGGTAGAGCGTCTCCAGCGACACATATTCAGCATGCTTTTTCGCTTCTGCGTTGGGATGCGGCGCGTATGCCAGAATCCGGCAGCCAAAGCCAGTCAGCATGGAGATGAGCCGGGTTCCGATTCTGCCGGTTCCGATTACGCCCACTGTCATTTGAGAAAGCTCCCGCCCGATCAGGCCTTTCAAGGTGAAATCCTGCCCCAAATAGCGGTGCCGGATGGAAGTCATATTCCGCAGGCACATCAGCATCAATAAAATGGTATACTCCGCCACGCCATCCGGGCCGTACGGCGTATTCGCCACGCGAATTCCCAGCTCTTTGGCCGCTTCCAGATCAATGTGATCATAGCCAATGGTGCGGGTTACGATATAACGGGTTCCCTGCTGGTACAGCGCTTCCAGCAGCGGACGGTCTGCCGGTGTTGTAATAATATTGACATAGCGGCAGCCCTGCGCCAGAGCCGCATTTTCCGGCGTGGGAGTCTCTGCGGTTGTCACCATGGACAGTCCGTATTCTCCGGTGTATTCCTCAAAATAAGGCCTTTCATCAAAATCCCGGAGATTATAAACCATAATACATTCTTGTTTCATCATTTTGTCCTTTCTTCGCATGCTGCGGCGGCAAAAGTCCAAAGCGCCGCAATCAAAATGGGCGAAAAGCATTCTTTTTCAAGAAACCGCTTTTCGCCCGTCTGATGCAGAGCATGCTCTGCTGTGATCCACTTCGATATGGTTTTTTCAAAAGATTGAAAGCCCTGCGCCACTGTGGGTTCCTACAGAGCACCACAGATGTTCCGGCAGGAATTTATTGCAGTTTCATTGTCAAAATTGCAGAAAGAATGGTCAAAAACCCGGCACCTGCCCCAACGACAGACAGCAGCGTGCCGCCCTTTCCCACCATCAGACCGGAAAACCCGATCAGAACGGCGCAAATTCCCAGAATCAAGCTCACCAAAGTGGAAAGGAACAGAAGGGAGCCTACCGCAGCAACTGCCAGTCCCAGAGAAACGCCGCCCAGCATCAGCGAGGTAGCTTCTCTCGGAGTGCGCTCCCGTTTTTCTTTTTTATGCTTTGGTGTTTTTTCTTTTGACTTCTGCTCTTTCACCATAGCGGCCTCCTTCTCCGATTATTCCCGCAGAGAAGCGCCGATGCCTGCCAGTGCTTTCAGCACACGCTTCATTGCAGCATCTGCCTGCTCATCTGTCAGTGTTCCCTCGTGAGAGCGCAGCCGCAACGAGAAGGAAACACTCTTCATTCCGGCAGCAATCTGGTCACCCTTATAGACATCGAACAAGGTCACCTGCTCCAGCAGCTTTCCGGCTGCCTGCTCGATGACTTCTTCCAGCTTTCCGACCGGCATTGCGTCCTCACAGAGAATGCTCAGGTCACGAGTAATTGCCGGGAACTTCGGCAGCGGCTGATAGGTGATCTCCGGATTTGCCAGAGCAGCCATTTCCTGTATCAGCAGCTTTGCCACATAAGTTCTGGTGCCGATGCCATAGGTTTTCTGTACAGTAGGATGCAGTTCACCCAAATAGCCCACCGGTGTTTCGCCGCAGAAAATCACAGCGCTTCTGCCGGGATGGAGCGCACAGCATTCCTCAAATACCGCATCTGCTTCGGCCGGGCGCACATAGGTGCATTTCGGCAGATGCAGTTCCTTCATCAGGGCATTTACTGCACCCTTCAGGGCGAAGAAATCTGCGGTGCCGCCGTACATGCCAATGGTCAGGCGGTTCGGTTCTTCCGGAAGCGTGTCCGGGCCGGTGGGCAGATATTCTTTTCCGATTTCATAGAGTGCCACTGCGGCATTCCGGTTCTTATAGTTGGTTGCCAGCACATCCAGCATGCAGGGCAGTGTTGTCGTCCGCATAATGCTGGTGTCCTCGCCCAGCGGATTGGTAATGGTAATGGTCTTGCGCAGCTTGCTGTCTGCCGGGAGACCAATCCGGTCAAAGCACTTCGGCGAAGTGAAGGAGTAGGTCAGCGTACCATAGTAGCCCAGTCCTACCATCACCTGTTCTGCCTTCCGCAGGAATTGCTGCTGCGGTGTCAGCTGTGCCTTTGCCACGCCGCGGATTACAGTAGACGGAATGTTGTTATAGCCATAAATCCGGGCAACCTCTTCGGCAATATCTGCCGGACGTTCCAGGTCAATCCGGAAGGTAGGAGAAACGCAGACATCGCCCTTTACCTGAATCTCCAGGGATTCCAGGGTCTTCACCATTTCCTCCCGGGAGATTTCTGCTCCCAGGAAGCGGTTAATCCAATCCGGATCAAAGGGGATTTCTGCCGGCTTTGCGGTACGGTTGTCTACCTCGATGAACTCTGCCACCGGTTCACCGGCACCCAGCAGTTCTACCAGTTCCATCGCGCGCTTCAGCGTACGCGGACAGCCGTCCGGATCCAGTCCCTTTTCATACCGGGCAGAAGCATCAGTACGCATGCCCAGCTTCTTGGCAGTGCGGCGCACCTGCACCGGTTCAAAGTAGGCAGACTCAAAGATAACAGTATTGGTATCATCCATAATACCGCTGTACTCGCCGCCCATAACGCCGGCAACTGCAATCGGCTTTTCTGCATCTGCAATGATCAGCATTTCCGGAGAAAGCTTCCGTTCCTGGCCGTCCAGTGTGGTGATAGTTTCGCCGTCCTTGGCATTGCGTACAACGATCTTGCCGCCCTTGACATAGCGCTGATCAAATGCGTGCATCGGCTGGCCGTATTCCAGCATAACATAGTTGGTGATATCTACCAGATTGTTGATCGGACGCACGCCGCTGGCACGCAGGCGCTCCCGCATCCAACGGGGAGACGGGCCGATCTTTACATTTTTCACCATGCCGGCAATATACCGGGGGCAGAGCACTGCATTTTCCACAGCAACAGAGAGACTGTCACTGAGCTTGTCTGCGGAGCCGTGGAATTCCGGTTCCTTGACCTGAAGCGGCTTGCCGAAGGTAACGGCAGCTTCTCTGGCCAGACCAACAACGGACAGGCAGTCCGGCCGGTTGGAGGTAATCTCAAACTCTACAGAAGTATCATTGAGGCCGATGGCTTCATGAATATCCTGTCCCGGCTTGCAGTCCTCTTCAATCAGGAAAATGCCGTCTTCAATGGCATAGGGGAAATCGTGCTTTGTCAGTCCCAGCTCGCCCAGAGAGCAGAGCATGCCGTTGCTCTCCACGCCCCGGAGCTTCCCCTTTTTGATGTGCACGCCGCCGGGCAGATCTGCGCCGATCATTGCCACCGGCACCAGTGCCCCTTCCACAATATTCTGCGCACCGGTTACAATCTGAATCGGTGCTTCTCCGCCCACGTCTACCTGGCATACCTGCAGGTGATCGGAATTTTCGTGGGGTGTGATGGAAACCAGCTTGCCGACAATTACATTTTTCACGGCTTCGCCTTCGGTTTCATAGGTTTCCACTTTAGAGCCGCTCATGGTCATACCTGCGCAAAAGTCCTTGACGGAAACGCCGCAGTCTACATAATCAGCCAGCCATTTCATAGATAAATTCATCGTTACTTACCTCCGCTCAGAACTGTTCCAGGAACCGATAGTCATTCTCATACAGCAGACGCATGTCCCCGATATTATACCGGCGCATTGCGATACGCTCCAGACCCAGGCCAAAGGCAAAGCCGGAGTAAACATTGCTGTCAATGCCGCAGCCTTCCAGTACCTTCGGGTGTACCATGCCGGCACCCAGCAGTTCAATATAGCCTTCGCCCTTGCACATCCGGCAGCCCTCGCCGTGGCACTGGAAACACATCACGTCTACTTCTGCACTAGGCTCTGTAAACGGGAAGTGGTGCGGACGCAGACGGATTTTGCAGTCATCTCCGTACAGGCGCTGCATCAGCAGTTCCAGGGTGCCCTTGAGATCTGCCATGGTGATGCCCTTATCCACTACCAGGCCTTCAATCTGATGGAACAGCGGTGAGTGGGTGGCATCTACTGCATCCGAACGGTATACCCGTCCCGGAGAGATCACACGAATCGGCGGCTTCTGATTTTCCATGACGTGCACCTGTACCGAAGAGGTCTGGGTACGCAGCAGGATGTTGTCCGTAATATAGAAGGTATCCTGTGTGTCCCGTGCCGGGTGATCCGGCGGCAGGTTCAGTGCCTCAAAGTTATAGTAATCGTATTCCACTTCCGGGCCGTCTGCCACAGAAAAGCCCATTCCCAGGAAAATTTCCCGAATTTCGTTTTCCACGATGGTCAGCGGATGCATGCTGCCCACCTTTTGTGCTGTACCGGGGAGTGTAATATCAATCGTTTCTGCTTCCAGCTTATGTGCCAGCATCGCATCTGCCAGCTTTTTCTGCTTGTCGGCCAGTGCGCGTTCAATATCTGCGCGCACCTGGTTGGCCAGCTGTCCCATTGCCGGACGCTCTTCCGCAGAGAGTTTTCCCATTTGCTTGAGAATGCCAGTCAGTTCACCCTTTTTGCCCAGGTACTGGACACGGAGCTGTTCCAGCAGCTTGGAATCCGTACAGTCAGACAATGCCTTTTTGGCAGCATTGCGGATTGCTTCCAATTGATCTTTCATAATACCGTTCCTTTCTTCCGCAGTTTCTGCGGTATTCGGCTCTCATGGGATTTTACAGAACCGATCTGCCGTTGTGATACAGTCCGGTTCCCGGGGGAATCGGTGCCCCAATAAAAAAGCCTTGTCCTGAAAACAGGACAAGGCAAATGCTTGTTTTTCAACCACCCATTTTCAAAGAGCCATCACTCTTCTGCCCTTAATGCGGACACAACATCCGCACCTACTTGGAAAAAATCGGTTCAGCGCGGCCACTCAGAAGGGAACTTCAGCGCAGGCTGCCGCATGGGTTCTCAGCGTTTCCCACTCTCTGTATCGGCCGCACAGGCGCTTACTCGCTTCGTCACTGTGTTTTCTCTCAAAAAAAGCCGGGCACAGCAGAAAGTCTGTGCCTGCTTCTTATTTATTTTACTCCATCTCCTTCAAAAATGCAAGTGCTTTTCAAAATTTTTTCTTGAAATTTAACATTATCTGTGGTAGAATAAAAACAGAGCCATTTTGATATGCCGAAAAAACATGTGGAAAAGTGGAATGTTTTTGTTGGAATCCATAATTTTCATACCACACGAAAGGAGTTTTTCCCCTATGGATAACTTTGCAGAATATATGGTAAAAAAGCAGCCGGATTCTTCTGACCGGATGAAAACTGTGCTGATCATTCTGGCGGCGGTTCTTTTGTCTGCCGCTACCGTATTTCTGGTTCTTATTACCAAAATCCCGTTTATTCTGATTGTGACCTGTGCCGTTCTCTATGGAGCATATTTCCTCATCACCAACCAGTCGGTGGAATATGAATATGCTGTCACCAATGACGAAATGGACGTGGACAAAATTATTGCCAAGAGAAAGCGGGTACATTTAATCACCGTTTCCACTAAAACATTCGAGGCATTCGGCCCGGTTTCCGAGGATCTGGCAGAGGATGACAACCGGACGCTGGTGCTCTGCTCCGACAATACGGGAGAGGGCGAATATTATGCCGACCTGTCCACAGAAGCCTATGGACCGACACGTATTATCTTTACACCCAATGCCGCTGTGCTGGAAACCATAACGGCTGCACTGCCGCCCCAGCTGCGGCGGAGCACCACTTAACCTGGGAAAGGAATACACAAGCTTATGGAACGAATCGGACTGCGGCTGATGCTGGGATATCTGCTGGTGCTGTCTCTGATTTTATTCTGCATGATGGGCAGCGACAAGCACCGGGCAAAAAAGGGCGCGTGGCGCATCCCGGAGAAAACGCTGTTTCTGACTGCGCTTCTGGGCGGCGCCATTGGCGGAACCGCCGGCATGTGGTGCTTTCACCATAAAACCCGGCACTGGTATTTCCGCTATGGTTTTCCGTTGATTGCCCTGTTGCAGCTGGCAGGCATCGGATTTTTGGCCTATCAAAATCGTTTTTAAAAGAATCTAGCGCCTGTTCCGACACACTGAAATTTGCGGAACAGCTTCTTTCATTTTCACGTTTGCCGTTTCTGCTTTTTGAAAAGGCAGCAACGACTCTGATGTCTGCATGAATCCTGTGCCGGATTCGCCGGTTTCCCGGCAGTTTGACGCACAAATTCATGCAAGAAAGGTGGTTTCTATCATGAAACACAGGTTTATTTCCAAAACTGCCGGCATTCTGACAGCAGCGGCTGTCGGACTTGCCTATGTGCCGTTTTCCGTGGAATCCGGTTCTGCTGCCGCAGAGGAGGAGCAAATCACACTGGAACAGCAGTTTCAGCAGACGCAGTTATCCGACCTTCTGGGTTTGGCTGGAATTACATTACAGGCCTATTCTGTACAGTCAGCCGGCGCAGGCCATGGACTAACCGATGAAACTGTGCAGATTCTGGATCTGAATCATTCTGGTCAACTGGAAATCGAAGATGCCATGTGCTTTCTCTCCTGGTATTCGGATTTTTTTGCCTCCGGCACTCTGCCCCCGGCTGCAATCCAGTTCCTGAACACCTGGTCAGTAGATCCCATTGAAACTACGGCTCCGGTTACCACCACAACTACGACCCCCACAACAACAACAACAACTACTACTACTACTGCTACTACTGCTGCTACTGCTGCTACTACCACCGCCACTACGACAGTGACCACTACAACGACTATAACGATTACCCCAGTGCCCTCTACTGTTACCGCAACAGCAACGATCCCTTCGAATTCCGGCACTTCCACTCTGACGACACTGTCTTCCGAAACCGGAACAGAAACCACCACGGTTTCCAATACAAAAACCACAACGAGCACCAGCACAACAACAAATGCTCCGATCACAACCGTTACTACAACGGCTTCCACCGCTTCTGTCACCGGAAAGTGGCCGGTAAAATCCAGCTATCAGGGCATTGATGTTTCCAAATATCAGAAAAATATCAACTGGACCTCCGTTAAGAATGCCGGAAACGAATTTGCAATTATTCGTGCCGGCTATGGAAAATATGCCAGCCAGAAGGATCCCTATTTTGATCAGAATATGAAAAATGCGCAAAAAGCCGGCATCGCCTGCGGTGCTTACTGGTTCAGCTATGCAGAGAGTGTCGCAGATGCCCGGCAGGAAGCCGAAGTCTTTGCACAGGTGGTGCAGGGCTATCAGTTTGAATATCCCCTGGTCTTCGATATCGAAGCACCGGTACATGCAAAAATGACAATGGCGCAGGTTTCTGCCATCACCCGTGCCTTTTGCGAAACCATGGAGAGCAAGGGCTATTACGTCTCTGTTTACAGCTATGCCAGCTTCCTGAACACGAAATTAGACGCTTCCATCTTTGAGGACTATGACATCTGGGTAGCACACTTTGGTGTCAGCTCGCCGTCTTTCTCCAAGGCGAAATACGGCATGTGGCAGTATTCCAGCGCCGGCTCGGTCAGCGGTATTTCCGGCAATGTGGACATGGACTACAGCTATCAGTGCTATCCCAACATTATGCTGCGCGCAAAGCTAAACGGCTTCTGATTTGAAACCGCTACATAGGAAATAAGAAACAAAACCCCTGTTTTGCATCCAGAGTGATACAAAGCAGGGGTTTTCTTAGAACCTGTATTTATAAGAAATGTTTGTGCATACGAATAAATCCAGGTTTTTCGGATTTTGGGAGTTTGTCAGGAATCGCAGTCCGGCGCTCAGGATGCACTGGGTGTGCAGAGCACCGACTTATGGAATACCTGATCATATGCCTTTGCGATAATCGGCAGGAATACGCACAGCATTACGATATCAAACGGGAACTGTCCCACATTTTTCACCAGACGCGGCAGCATCCAGGTGAAGAACGCTGTCCACTCGGAAGAACTCATATGGAACGGATAATGGGGATTGATATAAGACGCATACAGAATTGAAGAATTGAGCACCAGATTGCCCACCACGATGATGGTCAGACGCGCCAGCACTGCGGAGAAAATCAGACCCTTCTTCGACTTCCGGTGATACAGGAACATGCCGTAGATCAGAGCATTCAGCATCACCACCAATGCCAGCAGCACGTTATATTCCCGCATCTTGGCGCCATCCAGCAGATAGCCGATGATGTCCACACCCAGAGATGCAATCATGGAAACAACCGGGCCGTACAGCATGGCAATTGCAGCGATTCCCAAAAAGGAAAACGTAATCCGGATGTCGGTTCCAATGGGAATCGACAGGCTGCGGAGAACAATTCCCAGCGCCATCAGCAGCGCCGTTACAGTCAGTGCACGTACCTGTTTCAGTTCCCGTGCGGAATCGGTAAATAAAGATAAAAAGCCTCTCATGAAAAATACCTCCTTCTGCCTTTCGGCAACACAAAAAACGTTCTTGCTTCGTGCATATAAGGAGTTTTCAGAGAGACTTCTTATAATGCATTCAGCGGGATGCGGAAACAGTACCGCAAGCGATCTGACTCGCTTTTCGTCCCGGCAGCAACTCCCCGTCTGTCGGGCACTCAACCAGACTCCCCGAATCGTTTTCCGATCCAATGCTTCTGATTACGCACCATTTCCTACTCTGGAAATGCAATCTATGGCAGCAGCACAATGTGTGTACCGCCGCTTTTCACCCGGTAAAAGGCAGCCGGGCAGATGCCGTTATTTTTCGATGACACGCACGCGCAGTACGCCATCAATTGCCTGCAATGCGGCAATCATGTCATCGGTTACGCCGTCAATGTCCAGGATTGTATAAGCATAATCCTTCTTGCTGGCGTTTGTCATATTTTCAATGTTTGCGCCTGCTGCACCAATAACAGAGGTCAGTGCGGAAATCATTGCCGGAACATTCCGGTGAATGACGCAAACCTTGGTATACACTGCCTGCAGCTGTGCATTCGGCAGATTGACACTGTTGCAAATATCACCCTGTTCCAGATAAGCCATCAGCTCATCGGCAGCCATGCTTGCACAGTTGTCTTCGCTCTCCGGTGTGGAAGCACCCAGGTGCGGAGTTGCAATGATGTGCTTGGCATTGCAGGTCTTGGCATTGGGGAAATCGGTGCAGTAGTATGCCACCTTTCCGCTTTCCAGTGCGGCCAGCATATCCTCATCGTTTACCAGTTCGCCGCGGGCATAGTTCAGCACCCGAACGCCGTCCTTCATCTTTGCGATAGAAGCGGCATTGATCATACCTTCGGTGTCCTTGTTGAACGGCACGTGAATGGTGAGATAATCTGCGACTGCAAAAACATCATCCTGTGTTTTTACAACTGTCACAGAAGGATCCAGGCGCAGTGCAGCGCCTACAGACAGGAACGGGTCAGTTCCCACTACCTTCATGCCCAGTGCAACAGCGGCATTTGCCACCAGTGCGCCGATTGCGCCCAGGCCGATGATGCCCAGGGTCTTGCCCTTGATTTCCGGGCCGGCAAACTGGCTCTTGCCCTTTTCTACCTGCTTGGCTACAGTGGTTTCGCCGTCTTTCAGGGTTGCTGCCCATTCCATTGCCTCCGGAATCTTACGGGAGGAAATGAGCAGACCGGTGAGCACCAGTTCCTTTACGGCATTGGCGTTTGCACCCGGTGTATTGAATACGCAGATACCAGCCTCCGAGCAGCGATCCAGCGGAATGTTGTTCACGCCGGCACCGGCACGGGCAATTGCTTTCAGATTGTCGCCAAAAGCGGTTTCATGCAGAGAAGCACTGCGCACCAGAATTGCATCCGGATTTTCCGCCTGATCCGAAATGGTATATGCATCACAGAAACGGTCTGTACCGGCCTTCGAAATTTTATTGAGTGTCTGAATTGTATATTTCATGATGATGTCCTTTCCTCAGGCATTCTCGGCTTCAAACTGCTTCATGAAAGCAACCAGTTTTTCTACACCTTCCATGGGCATTGCGTTGTAGATCGATGCACGCATGCCGCCTACTGTCCGGTGTCCCTTCAGGTTTACAAAGCCAGCCGCAGTTGCTTCCTTGATAAACTTTGCATCCATATCCTTGTCGCCGGTCACAAAAGGAACGTTCATGAGAGAACGGTCTTCCTTGCGTACAGTGCCGTGGAACAGCTTGCTCTGATCCAGAAAATCGTACAGCACCTTTGCCTTGGCGATATTCCGCTTCTGCATTTCTTCCAGGCCGCCCATTTTCTTGAGCCACTTGAAGACCTTGCCGCAGATGTAAATGCCATAGCAGGGCGGTGTGTTGTACAGAGAGTCTGCATCCGCCTGTGTCTTCCATGCCAGCATGGTGGGGGTGTTCTCTACTGCCGGCTTTTCCGGAATCAGGTCTTCCCGGATAATGGCGATGACAACGCCGGCCGGGCCAACATTCTTCTGCACGCCGCCATAGATCACGCCGTATTTTGCAACATCCACCGGCTCGCTCAGGAAGCAGGAAGAAACGTCTGCAACCAGCGGCTTGCCCTTAGTGTTCGGCAGCTTCTTGTATTTGGTACCATAAATGGTATTATTCTCACAAATGTAAACATAATCTGCATCATCGTCAATGGGCAGATCAGAGCAGTCCGGGATATAAGAGAATGTCTCATCTTCAGAGGAGGCAATTTTTACGGCCTTGCCGTACTTCTGTGCTTCCTGATAGGCTTTCTTTGCCCACTGGCCGGTGACAATATAATCTGCCACGCCGTTTTTCATCAGGTTCATCGGAACAGCGGAAAACTGCTGTGAAGCGCCGCCCTGCAAAAACAGAACCTTATAGTTATCCGGAATTCCCATCAGATCCCGGAGATCCTGTTCAGCGGTTTTGATAATGTTGTCAAATGCGGCACTGCGGTGGCTCATCTCCATAACGGACATGCCTGTTCCCTGATAGTCCAGCATTTCCTCTGCTGCCTCACGCAGAACTTCTTCCGGCAGAACAGCCGGGCCTGCGCTAAAGTTATATACTCTGTGCATCGCTTCAATACCTCCTGTGAATCAAGCGCAATACGTGCTTTTTAGAGTCAGTCTCCACAAACAGCGATTGCTGCTTCGGTGAAGACAGCTTCTCATCATTGCTCCCGTTCGACAACAGCGCATCCTGCAAAAGTGTGCAGCCGCCCCTGTGTCTTTCTGCGGTTGTTCTCTCAGCCGCGAACAGGTGTCCGTGCCAGCGAAAACAACACTTTTTCTGCCATTTTTCAAACGGCACTTTTTATTATACGCTTTTTTTCCGCAATTGTCAAGAAAAGATACCCAATCACAGCAATTTTTCAGTGCATTTGTCAAAATGCACAATTCCGGAACTGCCAAAGTCCGAAAAAATGCGAAAAAAAGTGCAGAAGGCACACAGAAACTTCTGTACACCCTCTGCACTGGTTTTATGTCTCATCGCACAAGCCGAACTTATGCTTTGCCATTTCTGCAATCAATGTAGCAGAACCATCTACGCCCAGCAGGTTGCTGTTCAGGAACAAATCCCGATAACGGGTGTTGTTGACCTCACAGCCGGTATGCGAGCGGTAGTATTCTGCCCGTGCCTTGTCCACCTCTTCAATAATCCGCTGCGGCTCTGCAGTGGTGCAGCCCAGCGTCTGGATGCTGTTGCGAATCCGCGCCTGATAAGGCGCGAAAATATAGCACCGAATCACATTTTCCCGTTCCCGGAGGAGATAATCTGCACAGCGGCCGATGATCACACAGTTTTCCTTCTCGGCATGTTCCAGAACCAGCTTGCTCTGGAGTTCAAACATCCGATCCTGTTTCAGGCTGCTGCCGATTCCCAGCGGATAGGCCATCTTGTAATATCCGGTCACGCCTTTTTTCCCGAACTCCACCAGAGAATGCATGGTATCGTCCAGCGCCTCCGCCTCTTTTTCCAGGGAATTGCGGTCATAGAGGGGAATTCCCAGCTTTTCTGCCAATGCCACACCAATATCTCTGCCGCGGCTGCCGAACTGCCGTGTAATCGTAATCACGTAATTGTTTTGCATAGAAAAAACTCCTCTCTGTTCCGATGCCGGATGCATGCAGAAACATGTCCAGCGACATCCCTGCTTCTGTACCATCATACCACAATTTCGGGTACTTGTCTAGTTGGAATAATTCACGATTGCAAATCGATTTTTCCGCAAAACTTAGGCATCTTGCAGGATTTTGCTGAAAAAGGTTACAGAACCGAAAACGGAGTTTGAAGGGGTGCCGCCGCGCTCCAAACAGACATTACAATTTCATTACAAACGCTGGGAAAAACTTGCAGGCAGATCGGAAATTGAGTATAATAATAGTATCATATTGCAGCGTATACGGAAAGGATGTCGGTATCATGAAAAAGATTTTGCTTCTTACCATTCAGACGGTGCTGGTCTGGATGATCACAGCATTTTTTCTGTATTTCTGGAACAAGGGTCACCTTTCCGGGCTTCCGGCGCTGCCGGAACTGTCTCAGCGCGTCTGGAGCAATCTGACGCATCACACGGCATGGTTTCGTGCCTGAAAACTTAGAACCTGTCTTCACAACAAAACGGCTGTAAGGATTCCGAATTGTCCTTACAGCCGTTTTTTATCATTTCTTCAAATCAATTAGTCATTGAAATACCGCTTCAGGAAGCCGGCAAATGCACAGCCGTGTCTTGCCTCGTCCTTTGCCATCTCGTGAACTGTGTCATGGATTGCATCCAGGTTCAGCTGCTTTGCCTTTGCAGCCAGTGCCTTCTTTCCGGCACATGCGCCGTTTTCAGCGGCAACGCGCATTTCCAGATTCTTCTTTGTGGAATCGGTTACAACCTCGCCCAGCAGTTCTGCGAACTTTGCAGCATGCTCTGCTTCTTCATAGGCAGCCTTTTCCCAGTACAGGCCGATTTCCGGATAACCCTCCCGGAATGCAACCCGTGCCATTGCCAGGTACATACCAACCTCAGAGCATTCTCCGTTGAAGTTTTCCCGCAGGCCCTGTACGATCTCTTCATCTACACCCTGTGCAACGCCAACTACATGCTGGTCTGCCCATGCCAGATTGTCTTCCTTCTGCTCCACGAACTTGTCTGCCGGTGCGCCACAGATCGGACATGCTGCCGGAGCGGTTTCTCCTTCGTGTACATAACCACAGATAGAACATACAAATTTTTTCATAATCACTGCCTCCAAAAATTAATTTTTTATGGAAAGCGGCCGCCTTTCTGCCTGTCCGCTTATCGTAATTGTATTATAGCACATCTCCTTTCCATTGTCAAGACTAATTCTCAATTCATAATGAAAAATTCACAAATAAGCTTATAGTTAGGGTAGACTTACAGAAATATCACTTTAAATTTTGATATTTTGATGAACTATAAGGTTGATGCAGGATTCTACCATTGCGTCAAAACTGTTTTTTCCAAGAAAAAGCAGGCACACAGTCTCCTTAAAAGGTTTCCGTGTGCCTGCTTTCGCGCTTTATGACATTAAAACAAAATAGCTTTTATTACAGCTTTGTATTTTCTTCAAATTTTTGACTATTGAAAAAGCCATTATAGAGGTCATAGCGGCCTTCACTGAAATAATAAACGCGCTCTCCATGTGCCGATCCAGCCATTGTTGCACAGTAAGAATACAGCAAGTTAGCTGCATCCTGGATCGTTATAACACCATCGCCATTCGCATCCATCAAATTGTAATCCAGCTCACTAATTTCTCCAGAATCGGCAGTCCAAGACAAGCCACTATACAGTGACTGATATTTTTCTGCATCTTTTACAGGATCCACCAATTCACCATTGATAAAGATTTCCTCTCCCATTCGAAGAAGTGAACCTCTAACCTCTACACGAATAGGGATATCTTTTTTTACGACTTTAAGTGGTGCGCCTGCATTTTCATATGAAATACAGTACAAAGCGTTTAATGCTGCTTCCACATCCACTGCACCGGATTTCACAAATTCTCCAATGCAGAAAACTTCCTTTTCGTGAATCAAGTCCGCATCTGTCTGATCAACTACACCGTCTTCATTGATATCAGCCAGTTTCAGCTGTTCCTCTGTGAACATGGTGGATTCTACATTCAGATAGCGGCTGACCATAGCTGAATCGTGTCCGGTAATTACGCCGTCCTGGTCTACATCCCCAAGCAGAACCGTGCTGTCAGCCGCACCGACAGACAAGATCGGCAGTGAAGCTACTGCCATAACGGCAGCGGTGAAAAAGCCGAATACCTTCTTTGTTCTCATAAAAATCATCCTTTCTTAAAACAAGACCTTTCTTTTTTCCCGGAAAAGCGCTGGAAAATTCCATTTTCCTACAATTTCTTTTCCTTGTCTTTATTATACAGGATTATATGAAAATTGTCAAGAGGTTTTGGAAAAATAATAGCAAATGCCTCCCCTTTAGGGGAAGGAAAATCACCGCTAGGCGGTGGTGGGGTTCTCAACTGAAATCTTTTTCTTTCCGCGTCAGATTCATGTAATAACCCCTCTGTCAGCTGACGCTGACATCTCCCCTTTCAGGGGCGACTTGCCGGTCGCAAATGCCTCCCCTCTAAGACAGCAGTAAGGTTTCAACACAAAATCCACTTGCTTGACAACCCTCTCAATATGCATTATAATAGATCTATTCGATTTTATAAATGCACCAGAAGGAGGCGGCAGATTTTATATGAGAAAGCAACGGTTCAGCCGGTCTGGCAGAGCTTCATCCAATTCTTCCATGAACCCGGAAGAGTATCAGTATCATTTGAGACAAATTGAAGGCAGTGACCCTTCGGAACAAGCCGCCGGATACGCCTGGTTTCGAAAAATAGCCGATCAGGGCTTCTCAAACGCCATGTACATTGCCGCAGTATGCCTGCGGGACGGCATCGGCACACAGCAGGATTCCGCACAGTCTGTTCAGCTGCTGCAATCTTCCGCAGAACTGGAATACGATCCGGCACAGTTCGCCCTGGGCATGGAATATCTCCAGGCAGAAAACCGTACGGAAGCACAGGCAGAATCCGGGCTGTACTGGCTGGAACGCGCCGTAAAGCACCACAATTCCGATGCGCAGTTTGTGCTGGGACTTTACCTGCTCCGCAACAGCACCGATCCGGAAAAGGAGTCCCGTGGATTTCTCCTGATGCAGGAAAGCGCCAGGGCCGGCGATCCCCACGGCATGTTTGAAACCGGCCGCTGCCTGCTCTTCGGTCTGGGCACGGAGACCAATCCGGAAGCAGCCGTGCCGTGGATTCTCCAGGCCGCAGAAATCGGCGTTGCAGATGCGCAGGAATTTGCCGGCATGTGCCTTATCTACGGCACCGGTATTGAAGCCGATCCGGAAAAAGGCGTTTCCTGGCTGGAAAAAGCCGCCGCGCAGGATGTCCCCACTGCCCTCTATCACCTGGGAGACTGCTATTATCAGGGACTGGGGGTTCCGCGGGATCTCCAAAAGGCCTATCCCCTGCTCCTGCGCGCAGCAGAAGCAGGTACGGCAGAAGCGCAGTTTGCAGTAGGCAGCATTCTCTTTAACGGAGAACTGGGAGAAGCCCGGGAAGCCGAAGCAGTACAGTGGCTGGAAAAGGCCGCCGCACAGGAGCAATCGGACGCAATGGTACAGCTGGGTTTGTGCTATGCCGGCGGAACCGGCGTTCCTGCAGATCCGGAGCACGCCGTTTCTCTCTATCAGCAGGCCATCCAGCTGGGAAATCAGGAAGCCCGAAATATGCTGGGGCGCTGTTATATGGAAGGCACCGGCATTGCACAGGATTATGAAAAGGCCTTTGCCTGCTTCCAGGAAGCCGCCGAAGCCGGAGAACCGGCCGCACAGTATAATCTGGCTGACTGTTATTTCAATGGTCTGGGCACGAAGGCCGATCTTCCGACTGCTGTGAAGTGGTATCAGAAATCCGCCGATCAGGATGTTCCCATTGCGCAGTATTTCCTGGGCACCTGCTATCACTTCGGCCGGGGCGTGCCCCAAAACGAAAAGCTGGCGCAAAAATGGCTGGAACGCGCCGCCAAGCAAAATTACCGGGATGCTCAGTTTGCTCTGGGCATGTGCCTGTTCTATCAGGATATCACCACCGACCAGGAAGACCGGAAAGCGGCATACTGGTTTCAGAAGGCCGCAGATCAGGGAGATATTCCGGCAAAATGCCAGCTGGGAATCTGCTATCTGGACGGGAACGGCGTTCCCGCCGATCTGGAAAAAGCCGTGGCACTGTTTCAGGAAGCCGCCGCTGCCGGAGACGACGAAGCCCAGTTCCAGCTGGGAAGCTGCTATCATTTCGGTACCGGCATTGAACAGGATATGGAAGAGGCCATTCTCTGGCTGGAACGCTCCGCAAAGCAGAACAACCCCTATGCCCAGTTTGCCCTGGGTTCCTGCTATCAAGATGGAGACGGCGTAGAAGAAGATATTGATACCGCACTGGACTGGTACGAACGCGCCGCCGCACAGGGATTATCTGATGCACAATGTGCCATCGGCACCTATTACCTGGAACAGGAAGAAGACCGGGAAACTGCACTGGAATGGTTCCAAAAGGCTGCTGCGCAGGAAAACGAAAACGCCTACTATATGATTGGCATTTGCACCTATGTGGGTGATGACAGTGAAGAGGACGAGGACGCGGTGGATTGGTTTGAACGCGCGGCGGAATGCGGCCATGACGGCGGTCAGTACATGATGGGATACTGCTATCTCAACGGCACTGGCGTAGACGCAGACGAAGACGAAGCGCGCCGCTGGCTTCATCTGGCGGCCAGACAGGGAAATGATGATGCAAAGGAAATGCTGGCGGAATTTTTCCTGGAAGAATATGACGAGGACAACGAGGCGTACGAGGACGAAGACCTCTGAGCGAACTGCTTCCCCTAATCACTTTAAAAACAAAGAACCTGTATGCAAGGACGAATTCATACCGTCTGGCATACAGGTTCTTTTTGTGGTATTCAGAAGATGGATTCTCATTGCGCTTGCAGGAAACAAAGCATTCAAGGCGCTGTTGTTTCCAGAGCAGCAGTCATTGTGGCAATCGGCGCAGCGCCGGACTGAAATGCGGAAAACGTCAGGGAAGCATCCATATTTTCTACAGAAAATCCGGCCAGATCACCGCTTTTTGTCAGGGATAAGGTATAGGGGCTTCCGTCCAGTTCCTCGGTAATACAGATTTTCCCTTCTTTCTCGGTTCCGGTGATTTTCTCCTCTTTGGCCAGGGTATCCACCGCCTGAATCAACGAAACCAGAACGGATTTTGCCGGCATGGCAGACTGCGGAACAGAAAAGCCCAAACCCTGATAAGAAGCCGACACAGTATCCCCGGAAAAATCCAGTACCACACCGGCCAGAGAAGCCGGCTCGGCAAAGGCCACACTCCACTGGCCTTCTCCGATTCTGGAAATGGTTCCGGAAGCGGTCAGATCTTCCATTTCCATGATCATTTCCGCGGTAAAGCTGCCGCCCAGTTTTTGTGAAGCGCTGGCCTCTTTTCCGCCGGGGCGGGCACATCCGATACAGCATGCCGCAACTCCGGCGGCTGCGGCAGATAAGGCAATCCATTGCATGTATTTCATATTGAAGCTCCCTCCTACTGTCTGCCTGATTTCCGAAATCAAATGTATATTTCCTGAAGCTCCGTCAAATGCCTTCCACCAAAGATTTCCGGATACAGGCAGAGATTCCCGGAGCGGTGTGCCCCGGATATGGTCAGAGAAATTGAGGAGATTGTTCCTGCTCCATGGCGATAAAAGCAGACGGCAGGCAATCCAGCAGATCACTGGGCAGCATGGCTTGCTGGGAATATCGTGCCGCCGCCAGATCGCCGGCAAAGCCGTGCAGATAGACCCCGGCACAGGCCGCATTCCACGCAGACAGTCCCTGCGCCGCCAACGATGCAATCATACCGGCCAGGACATCACCGCTCCCACCCCGGCTCATGCCGGGGTTTCCCGTGGGATTCATGCAGACATTTTTTCCCTGGGCAACAATTGTTCCGGCACCCTTCAGCACCAGTGTCACCGGATATTTTGCCGCAAAATCCTGCGCTGTCTTTATGCGTTCCGCCTGAATCTCCGAGATGCTCTTCTGTGTCAGCCGTGCCATTTCGCCGGGATGCGGTGTCAGAATCCAGTCTGTCCTCTTTCCTCCCTCTATATCTATGCAGTCTGCAATACAATTTAGACCATCCGCATCCAGAATCACCGGGCACTTCGCCTGATGCAGAATCCATTTCACCAGCGCCTTGGTATCCGGTGTTACGCCCATGCCGCATCCCAGCAGAACTGCATTCGCTCGGCGCAGATGCGGTTCCAGGCTCTCATGGTTGGGCACATCCAGCAAAAAGCCGTCTGCATCTGTCACCAACGGAAGCCACATGGCTTCCGGCAGCGTTCCGGCCAGGCGCATGGGATTTTCCGGTGCAGTTCCCACGGTTACAAGACCGGCACCGGAGCGCAGCGCCGCCTTGGTTGAAAGCGCGCACGCCCCCGGCATAGTACGACTTCCGGTGATGCAAAGCAAACGGCCGAAGTCTCCTTTCTGCGCATTCCATAGACGTTTGGGAATCATTTTGCTGATTTTTGAAAGTGTCAGTTCTAACATCTGTGTCATTCCTTTCCGGATTTTATTTTAGGATCTGTCTTCATAAGACATGTGTCTACGCTTATGAAGACAGGTTCTTATTCTAACAGAACATCTCTAAACAAAAACACCGCACAAAGAAACGGCTTCGTCTCTGTGCGGTGTTTCCGATGTTTTTTCGTATACGTGCTTAATATGCGCCCAGGCACTGCCCGAACAATACACATCGGATGCCGTCATCTGCACCGGAGTTGCATGTTTGCAGGGCAATCATCCGATCCTCATAAGTGGGCAGATCATCCTCCGGCGCGTACCATACCAGCGCATTGGTACGGATTTCTTCAATATATTTCTTGTATTCGTCCTTGGTCATGTCGATCCGGTTCCAGTAGTCAAATGCTGCGCCCTCTTCCCCATTCAGCACGGCACTGGCAACAATGCGGTAAAGGTACCGTTTTTCCAGAGAGGCCACTTCAAAATAAATGTGCTCTTTGCCCCAGGCTTCTTCCTTAAAGTCTTTTACGCTGTGGAACATGGAACCGTCTCCCATGTTATGGCCATAGAGAAGCGTGCCGTTTGTCTCGTTGATATCACCGCGGAAGTCCTCGAAAATCGATCCGGCATAACTGTTGTTCTTCTGCCAGTCCCGGTTGATGTAGAACTCGTTGTCCTTGCTCTGAACAATGGGGTAATTAATCGGTGTGTCATTGACATAAACCCAGCCTACCACGTCTGCATTGGCCTCGTGATACTGCTTCACCTTTTCCATGTCAATCTGCATATCGTAGTCATATGTCACAGTGGTGGTTGTGGTTACAGTAGTGGTTACAGTAGTGGTCATTGTTGTAGTGCTGGTGGTGGTCAAAATCGGAATTTCCTCCGGTGCAGACACGCGTCCTGCCCGGTACACCAAAACCAGGCAGACAATGATTATTGCTGCCAGTGCAATTCCCACACCAATTAAAATTCGTCCAAACTGCTTTTTCTTTTTTTCTGCCACGCAGATTCCTCCCTAATTGCAGCCGCTTTTTTCTACGCAAAAACGGCGGTACTGATTTTCTCCGGCATGCTGTCCTGTGCCGTTTTTTCATACAAATGTTCTTTTATAGTATATCTTTTTTCTATGGATTTGTCAAGGTATTTTTTCCAAATTCGGACAAAAAAGGAACCGTCCGAAGACGATTCCCTTTTCTCAGGTTTTTCATGATCAGCACTTGTCATTACTGCTGCTCTTTTTTCTCGGTTTCTGTTTTTTCTGCTTCTGCTGTTTCTGCCGGTTCAGTTTCATCTTCTGCGGCGCCGGCAGCCAGCTTTTCCCGGCGGTAAGAAACCTGGAACGCGCGTACCACGCTAAATACCAGATATACCACAAACAGCAGCGCTTCTGCAATCAGCAGCGGCCGTGTCATGTTGGAAATTGCGTTATGAATTGCACTGGATGTGCTTCCGCTTGCCGGAACCAGAACGTTATATGCATTTGCATAGGATGCAGTTTCGAAATATTCATCCGCTGTCTGGTTTACATCTGCGATCACCTGATTCAGCTTGTTGCAGATCGCTTCCATATCCTGGTCTACCTTTTCCTGATCTGCCTTAGAAGCAACAGCGGTCTTTTTCAGGGTATCCAGACGTGTCTGATAGTCCTTGATTCTGGACTGGTAGGAAGAGACATCCGACTGTGCATCGGTTTTCTGGGAAATCAGATCGTCATAAGCCTCAGAAGGCTGGGTCAGCGCATTGCTGGTAGTACCGTCTGCGCTTGCCATCAGTACATAGGAATCCTTCTGATACTTGTTAATGGAATCTATAATTGTATTCAGCTTTTCCTGGGCACTGGTAAGAGAACGGTTCAGGGTATCAATCTGATACTGATAATAGGTTTCCAGAGACGACTTGTCCTTTGTCACATTTTTACCCAGAACGTAAGAAGTCAGGGTAGCGTAGTCCACGGTTTTCAGGGTACTTACTGCTGCCTGAAGGTCGGTAAAGGTGTAGCCGGTTTCTGTAGAACGGAACCGGGTATTATCATTGTCAACCAGAGTGGATACATAGTTTTGCAGAGAATTCAGGGAATTGTTCAGCAAATCCAGTGCCTGTGGATAATCATAACCAGTATAATCCACAGAGTTGAGCGCATCACCAAAGGACTTGTTAAATCCATAGGTGCGCATAAAATAAGTACGGTAATTGCTCAGGAGTGTGTTCAGCAGGTCTGCTGCCTGAGAACGGGACAGACCCAGATTGGTATACTGGAACTGTACTTCAAACTTTGTGGGATAATAAGAGACATCCATCATCTGTTTTGCTGCTTCAATGGAATTGGTGGAATCAAAAATACTCTTATATGCGGTCAGTTCATCAATGGTATCCTCCGGAACCACACCAGAAATGGTCAGGCCGTTGCGCACCAGATCCACACTTTTCTCGGAAAGTCCCAGGTCAGACAAGGTTTCCTGAATAATGGACGGGGTTTTAATGGAATCGGCATCAAATTCGTTGCCGTTAGGATCCAGGCCGGATTCGATTCCGTCATAGGAAAAGCCCACCATAGCAGTCAGTGGTGTACACTTACTGGAATAGGCAACCAGCGAGCCGCCGAAAACCAGACCGGCTGCCACTACTGCAATCAGCACCCACAGCAGCACGTATTTTCTCAGCTGATGAAAAATCTCCACAACCGGAATGGTAATGGTATCCTCCTCATCCTGTACTGCATTCTGTACAATCATAACATTTGATGTTTCGGTATCCGGATGTTTGGTCTTCTGATTTTTACGCATAGCATCAATCGCAGGAGCAGTCCTGCACGATTTTTCCACCAAATGCGAATAAAATCCAATTACAGGAAATGTCCTTTATCCTTTCTGAAAATTCAAAGTAGTTCTGCGCTTTTTTATCGAAATTCCGTATAAAAAAGTCTGCTGAACTCTTTTATTATAGCACATTTTCATTTTTCTGTAAACTGTTAAATCGGAAAAGATTCCACAGAAAACAGCGTGAAAAAACAGCATCTTTCACAATCTGCCGGAAAACCCAGCCTTTCTGACGGAATCACTTCCGGAAACACACCAAAATTTTGTGGCAATACCGCACAAAGATTGTGCGACAGATGCGTCGTCAAATTTTTCGTCAGA
>OLOH01000358.1_pt1 | contig 35525 bp, 54 predicted proteins | sample 1673221 | NCBI WGS metagenome assembly OLOH01 (sample SAMEA3136767, study PRJEB25190) | human gut metagenome
GGTAAGAATATCTCTAACCTTTCAGCTAGAGTACAAATGTTTTTCCGAAGTTCATCGATTACTCCTCCTGGTTGCATTGCATTTGAGAATGTTTTCCAAAGAGAACTAATACTATCAGATACTGAATCATAGAATTGAACCTCAGTAGGACCGGTAGTGATTTGTTTAACTCTATCTCCTCTAGCTCCACCATCTTCAGAATCATTACCACCAGGCTTAGTAATTTCACTAAGTGATTCTCCAGTGTTGGTTAAAAGTTTAAGTAATTGGACTTGAAGGTAATCGAATACTGCTAATTCCATAATCAGCTGATTTTCTAGTGCCTCATACCATAACTCGTCTTTATATTTATCTGGTGGAATTAGATGTGTTACTAGAGGACCAATATACAATTGCCATTTTTGAATGAAAAGAGCTTTCTCTTCTTGAGTTAGTTCTTCAGCGATTTCTTTTGGAAGGTAATTGTCAATGAGATTATAGATACTATCAGGAAGAGTAGTATGGGCATAATCACAAATGACAATGGTTTTTTGAATAGTTTCATTCAAACCACTGGAATTTGAAACGGTCAGGGTAACAGTATAAAAACCTGATTCCTCATAAGAATAGGATTCATGCCTTTTACCATTGAAAACCTCTCCCTTATCATCACCAAAGTCCCAATCAAGTATGGCCTTAACTGGGACTTTGGATATTACTCGGAATGAAGCTTCTAGACCTGACGTAGTATAAACGAAGTCTAGTTTGCCCATACCTAATTGGATTTATCTGGTTTTATAATCGTATTATAGATAGCTTTAATGATGTCATAGAATCCGCAAGCACTTAATCCAGCAGCTAAGCCGTATAATAGAGCTACCCACCATTCCATGCTAATTAATATAGGTGATACCTGTAATACCCAGCATACCATGCAAACTATAATACCGACGGCAACTGATATACCGATCTTTGCCAGTTTGTTTTCCTTAATAGCTGGGATTACCTTTAAGATCTGAGTAGCAATCATAGATACTAAAGCTACTATTCCAGTGAATGAGCCAACATCTATAACTACTTCGGAAGCTGGAGCAATTCCAATATCCTCAGCAGCTAATGCAGGTATGGCTAAGGTTAACAAAGCCATAAACATAAAAATAAATTTCTTCATAACTCTTATATTTTAAATGAGTGATTACTCTTCTTCTTTGTGACTCTCAGAATCCTCAATGATTGCCTGGATCAGAGATTCAGCAGTATCGGTATCTTCGATCTCGAAGCCGTATTTCTTTGCAATTAGCTTTACTTCCTCTAAGGAATAGCCCTTAGCGATCTTTTCTACCGTCATACCTTTGGCAACCTGAGCTTGGAGTTTCTTTGCCAACTTTTCGATCTGATCATCAGTATACTTAGAATATTGAGTATTTTTGTCTACTACCATAATAAGATGACCAGAAGCCAAAGCCAATTGAATCTTCTTAGAATTAAACTGACGAGAACTTAATTCTTTAACTTCTCCTCTTGCAATTGTGATGCCTGTAGATTGATCATGAAAGCTATAAGCTCTTGAACCCACAGTTACTGTAAATAATTTAGCCATTGTTGTAAGATTTTGGTGTTATAAAAAGTTAGGGTAGCCCATAAAGACTACCCCTAAAAACAAAAACTTGGAAATGAAGAAAACCGGTATTACTCAAGGTTTACCAAGAGATAAGGATCCACATTCATGAAATCGGGGAATCCGCGTTCAGTGAACTTCTTATCTGCAGCCAGCAAGAGAACAGCATCTTGATACATCTTAGAGAAGCCAGTAGTCAAGCTTGCATATACTGCTTCAGTTTGGTTAGAAACGATTCTTTCTGATTCCAACATCAACTGACGAGCTGTAAGCTTAATCAGGGCAGCAGAAGTATCAATCAGCAATAACTGCTGGTTAGGTGTTCCCGGGTGGATGTAGAAGTTAGCACTACTGGGAACCGGAGACTTCACATTCAAAGTAGCCTGAGTTGTACCAGAGTGACGATCTTTGAATTCCGGCAAGTTCAGCAATTCGATTGCCTGGTCTTCACCACCAATCATAGTTTGGAAGTTACGGCCCATACGAGCAGCACGAACCCAAATATGAAGCAAGTCTTTGTAAGTAATTCCTTGGGCAGTTTCATATACACCGATAATCGGAGCAGATTCTGAACCATCTGGTTTGTTACCGTTAATTACTACGTCCATTGCCAAGGTATCCATAGCATAGCCCAACTGGATACCAAAATCACGGAGATAAATGCCCAAAACATCGATAGAAACGTAGTTCTTAACTTCATCGGTCATCTTAAAGCCCTTACCGATCTTGAACAAAGATACTGACTTCTGTCCGAAGCTTACTTCTCCCAAAGGAATAGTTTCAGCTTCGTTTACCTTTGCAGGTGCAGCATCTGACATGTTGATCATCGGCATGATAGCAGACAGACCGTTAATTGATTGGTCAGAAGCAATGATCTCAGGATAGAAAGGTGCTTGGCGCATACCCAGAGTAATTGCCTGACGAATGATTTCCGGAACAATCCAACGAATATTCTGCTGGGGCATAGTGAAGATGTTCTCCATTGTATCAACATGAGGATTGATACCGATCTTTTCGAAGAGTTCATCTTGGGAAATACCCCATTTACCCTCTGCTACTTCTCCGAGGGTAATTTCGATTGGCTTTCTGTTGTTACTACCAGAACGGTAAGAATCCATCAGAGATACCATTGAAGGCAATTCATTAATGAAATCCTTCTGTGTCAGTTTTGATAAATCTTGTTTTTCCATATCTTTGCTTTGAATTTAGCGGATGAGTACTTGGATAAGTTCATTTGCTTCATCTGCCGGAGTAATAGCGATGAAGTGAGTCTCTGCATCGGCCTGGTCTGCCTTTACGAAGCGAGAATTGAGAAGTCCTCCGGAAGGTTTAACATAGCCACATTTAACTTCGGTATTTGATACCCAGTTGCAAAGGGCATATCCTTCTACCATTACTGTTACCTCAACAGGGAAGTTTCTCTGACCCTGATAAGCCGGGTTAACGTTATCTGTTACGGCAATGCCCAAGAATACTTCGCCATCGGCATATACCTTAATTTGGCCTTCTTCAGTGAGTGATACAGGAACTCCCTGTACGATTGTTTCTCCCTGCTTTACAGTGAAAGCTTGGTGAAGCTTATGTGATTCGGATTTGTAGATTACAGTCTTCGGAGTCTTAGAACCAAAGAGAGTCATCGGCTGGTCCATGTTTACAATATTAGTCTTTTCCATAACCTTTATTTTTTATGTGATAACTTTTGTTTGTACAGACTCTCGAAAACTTGGTCTGTAGAATTTTCCTTATTAGAAGCGGTATCCTCTTGGTGTTTACCATCTTCACCTTCAGAAACTGAAGAAGCACGGTTAACATCATGTGAACCACATTTTGAACAAACCATCGGGAACTTTTCTTCCAATCTTGCCTGGTAATCTTTGGTAAGTGATACCAAAGTATTGATACCAGTAGTTTCAGAATTGAGCATAGTTACGATAGTTTCATCTACCTTATCACCCATTAACTTCCTATAGGTTTCTACGGCAGTTTCTCGGAGAGAAGCAATATGATTCTTTCCTACAGTTGCCATTTCCGTCAGATTTGCCACTTCTGTATTTAATTTATTGATCTGCTCAGTGAGAGAAGTTTTCTCTGTATTGAGACTATCAACAGAAGCTTGCAAAGTGTTTTTGGATGATACCAAGTTCTGGATACAGGCAATCACATTCTCCTGATCCATCTCTTTACCTTCTTCAAGGGTAAGCATATTATCCCCAAAAAGGCTTTCAAGAAATTCTCTTAATTCTTTGTTCATACCATTATTTTTATTGTTTTGGTTTTCTTGGTTATCATTAAAAGAACCCTGAGTATCGTTATTTTCCTGAAACATATTCATGTCTGATTTGTAATCGGTAAAGAAATATTGCTTCGATTTATCATCCCGATATTCTTCATAAGATGCCCAAGTTCTTTTAGCAAAAGTAGGGTTAATGATTTTACCATCTGAACCAACTTTCTGGGCAAATGAATCAGCTCCATGTGAAACCAATGAAGTCTCTAGATAACGAACTACTTCAGTAACTATTCTACGTACCATAACTCCCTTAGAATCATAAGTACCAAGTTTCTGATAGAATTCGTTATCCTCCATTTGAGGATGGGATTTATCCCACTTGAATTGTACTGTAACAGAGTTACTATGAATTGAGGGTGGTTCCATGAGGATTCCTCTAGCAATTCTTGGGTTTGCCTTACCATCGATCTTCAGAATACCATTGATACCAGCAGGTATAGTAAAGCTACCATCTTTATAGGCTTCTTGCCACATTACTTGTGATACAGCACCAATAGCATTACCTATATTAGTTTCATGATCACAATTAATCGTTTGCCCAAGCAACATCTTCATAGAAGCCTTTAATACTCCATTCTGACCAAAGTCTGTAGGATTCCAATTCTTAGATACGATAGTTTCTGAAAGTAATCGGAACATCGGTTCGATAAACTCTTCATCCTTTGGAGTTAATTCTGATTTATCAAGGTTGGGATAATAGGTATTATAATCTATATCACCTCCCCAAAATCCAAATTGAGCAATGGAATCCGGTGTAGGAGTTTTCCATTTGTAATAATTCTCGGAGAAAGCCTGGGCTCCCACTGCCTCTGGTATATACCCAGCCATAATAGTATGGCCTTGACCTATCACCATAGAATCAAGATGCTCTTTGTTTTTCTTTGTAAATTTACTCATCTTGCTTTAGTATTTTGGTCTCCTCGAGAAGGAGCCGGGTTAGTTTTATCTCTTGATCTACGAGCAGATTGGTTTTTGTCAGCCTGCCTTTGTTTCTTTTTAGTACCCTCTTGGGGATCAATATTACCATCCTGATCTTCTAAAGGAACTCTTGGTTCTTTTTCATCGGGTGAATCATAGCCCATTGCCCAAGCATATTGATCTTGGCTAATGATACCTGCCTTATATAATAAGTCAAGGTTCTGTATCTTATATTGGAGACCCTGTTGGATTTTAACTTCATCAGAAACGGTAGAAGTTCCCCAATCAATCTTTATCCCCTTATTATTAAAACCTGCCAGACGCAGTTCTAGAGAATAAATTCTATCCAATACGTAAGCTACAATCATTTGGATATTTTTTAACTGGCTAATCATCTTAGATAACATTATGCCAGTTGCACCTTCACCAGTAGTAGATGATACCCCAATGATGGAACCATTAACTCCTAAACCATTAGCTACTGATTGTTGGTTCATATTCCAAGGCTTCTCTATATTACCCAATTCCTTGGTAGTAGAGTTAAGCTTGAATTCATGATCATCAATGTAACCAGTAACTATACCATCCTTTAATCCTTCCCGAAGATTTCTTTTAAGGTTTAAAAGGATTCGATTTAATCGGTTCTCATAAGCTGATGCAGATTCACTTGCCATCTGATCAGGTTTTGCCATCTTAGCTTCAAGAAAACCAATCATACCGGCAACTTCCATAATATGCTTGAAATTAATCTTCATATCATGTTGGGTTTTTAATGAATCAAGAGAAGTCATAAAAGGAGGAATCCCATAAGGCTCATCTGTATCATTAAACATACCGGAATAAATATAGGTTTCTGTATTTAGCTTTATATAATCTTCTTTTCGATTATTGGTGAAAGCTACATTCTTTTGGTAAGGTTGATAAACTCCATTGTTTTCCCTTTTGAATACTATATTCTCGGGTCTTAGGAATAGGATAGTTGCTAGTCCCTCTAATTTATCATCGGGAACACATTCAATAGAAATAGCCCCACTAACTAAGAGTTGAACTATCATTTTGTTTACTAATCCATCAATCCCAGCAGAATACGTTGACCATTTTTTGGTAGCATTCTTTAGATGTTCTCTCATCTTACTTGCTTCCTCATCCGTATTATTAGGGAATGTAATTAAGTGACCGGTATTAGACAACTTAAACATATCCTGAAGAGCAATGCCCACATCCGGATTTACCTTATATAGATCTCGAATGAAAGGTATTATCTCTGTACGGAAAGAAGGACTTACCATATAAGTAAGCCCTTTTAAGGAAGAAATAAAATTAGAATCTTCTGGAACCGATACCCTACCTGGAGATACTGAAGGAACATGGTTAGATTTTTTATTACCTTCAGCCTGTGGCATAATGGGAGGATCTTTCTTCCCAAATGGCCATTTGAAACTAATCTTTTTCATTTTGGTTGTACAATTATGTTAGTCTTTCCTTTTCGTATATGATTGCATATTGCTTTTCCGAAAATAGAGTCATCAGAATAGACATCACCTTCAAGATCTATATCTACTGCTGAATTGTTTGCCCTATGCTTACCCATTGCTACTGGTCTACCTAAACCATCATAGATAAAGGTATAGGCTTCTTGAACGAAGAATGGATCCTTTATTATAACGTATTCTTCTCGAATATCTTGTTCAAGATTCTCGATGATTACTGAACGATTCTTTTGAGTAGTTAACCATCCTGGAGATTTATCTACCTCTGGTCTACTCTTACCCTTTTTCTTCAGCATCTTTTGATAGTAGTACAATTTGGGATATCCTTCATCCTGAAGCTTGGTAGTTACAGCCATACCAACATCATTGGATTCTGGGGCAATGGTTGCCCAATTATATAATTGACCAGTATCTCCCAGAAGTTTAGCATACTTATCTATAGGGATTCTACCTTTAAATACTGCTTGTTCTTCTCCTTGCTTATCCATACAAGTAAAAGCTGAGTAGTCAGAAGCTCTACCAGTTGAAACGTCTGCCCCGATAAAATATTCTTTATCTGATTGAGGTTCAAGATATTGTCTATACTGACCATTAAACCTTTTCTTAATAACTGGGTAATCACTAAGGCAGTCTTCGATAGCCTTTATATCAGCTAAATCGAAGACTGTATTTCCTGATGATAAGAAGTCACCATCTATTTCTTGAGCAGTTCTCTTTGGACCAAGAGCAGAAGCCATTTGCTTATACCAGTTTTCATCTCGTTCTGGGTGCATTTGCCAATATAACCGGATTGGGTTAAATGGGTTACCTCCTGCAATGGCATCTACCCAAGTAGAATGGTAAAAGTTCCCTACGCCATAAGGAGTATTTTTATTTAAAAAATTAAATTCTTTTTTATTACCTTTTTTATAGTTGTAGGTAATGTAACTATGGTGATCTTCTACCGTAATATCATATATGGTTGCTTTAAACTTCTTTACTAGAGTAAGTTTAGATAATTCTACCTGTTCTCCCCTTCTACCAGAAAGAATTTTACTTATATAAGACCTAGCACTTTTCAAAGACATAGAATTAAATACCTCATGACTCTTTATGAAAGTAGTTATTCCGTCTCTTTCTATTTCGCCCGAATCTATACCTCTCTTTACTGTAGCTAAAGAATCTATATCTGTAAACCCCTTACCTATCTTAATACCAAGTTTTAAGCCATAAGAATAAAGTGAAGCTCTTCTAGTATTCTCTTTACGAGAAATAACTCTTAAATTAGTAGACCAATTATGAGTTGGTATACAATCGATGTGGTCTATAACTTCATCTTTGCTAAGCTTAGTTTGAGTAGTAAAATGGGTTAATACCAGTTCAGCCATAGTAATTTTTTTAGATTTACCATCCTTATGAAGAGTTACTCTAATGTAACCAGTTTTATTAGTACGTAAGCTTTTAAGGTACCACTTACCAGCTCTAAGGAATTTTAATTGTCCTCGATTAGATACCTGATAGTTATCATACCCTTTTACTTTTACCCATTCTTCTTTATCTGGCCATTTAATTGAGGGTGGAGTTTCTATCTCTGAAATACCAGTTTTGTATAATATTACCTCTTCACCTTTCTCTATTATATCTTTCACGGTCATAAAACCATTTAGAGTATACAATTTGTGATTAGGTGTACATTTTAGAGTATTACCATATTTGGTTTTAACTTTCCAAGTTTCTAATCTACCTTTGTTTACTGAAGCTACTATTCTTTTCCATTCGCCCTTATGGGTAAGTACTCTTAAATTACTTACTAAGGATAAATCTACTGCTCCGAATTTCTTAGGGCAAATATCTTTAATCCTAAGCAAACCTTTATCTGTAATTATCTTAGTATTACCAGTAACACAAGAGTTTACGATAGCCGATCCACCAGTATTATGATTGATGTAGTTATTAGCTGATATATAAGAATTATCATCTTCTACATGAATATCATAAATGGTTCTTTGGCATTTTTTTACTACTTGTAATTTAGAGATATAAACCCTTGAACCTCTTTCAGTTAAGATTCTCTTAACAAACTTATGAGCTTGTTTATATTCTGGATATACTTCTCTAGCAATTTCTCTATAAGAGAAACCTTCTTCGGCCATTTCTAAAATTCTACCTCTTTTTAAGAGGTTTGGCAATTTATCACCTTGAATGCCGAATATGGTTGCATTTAGATTATACTCAAAACTTTTCTTAACGTTATCAGAACTTGATATATACCTAAGATTATTTATATGATTACAATCTCTCTGGTTATTTATGTGATCTACTTGAGATTTTGGATTAGGTTTAGGCCCAAGGAAAGCTTCTGCAACCAATAAGTGTACTGATCTTTGAAATGTTTTACCTTTTCCTTGATTACGTGTTGACCCTGTTTCTCTTTTTACTCCAGCTTTTTTAAGAGCAACTCTCAGATAGCCATCTTTATTTGGTCTGGGAATTAATTCATAAAAACCTCTTCTTGGAGAATCAGAATATACCTTACCAAGATTTGATACAAAATAACCTGGAAATTCTTCTATGGGTTTTAGGATTTCTTTAGAAGGAGCTTTTACTTGTTTAGGTAGCTTAAGTTGATCTACTTTAGTATCAGCTTGAATGATATTCAGATTTTGATCAATGATCTCTTCTACAGTTTTCCATCCCTTAGTAGTAAATAATCTATGTTTTGGGGTATATCCAGCTTTTTTACCTCGATTATCTTTTACAAACCAAGTCTCTAATTTACCCTTATTCTGGGTCCATAGAATTTTTTTCCATGAACCGGTATGAGTTAAAGTATAATACCCTAAGTTAGATATATCTAAAACTCCTTTTTGTTTGGGGCAAAGAGTTCTTAATTTAATTTGCTCGGTTATTGGTTTTGGATATCCCTTTTTAATTTCCTCATAATGTCTTAAAAAGACAGGAGTTGAGCCAACCGAGCATGAAAGAGTCGGAAAGGCCGCGGCCCAGATTTGAGCTGCCCATCTTACTATTGCTGCCTCATCAATAACCAGAAGAGAAAGGGATTCCGAACGACCAGCTTCTGAAGATGTAGGGATAGATTCTATGAAAGACCCGTTATCGAATTCTATCATAGAAGCAGATCCAAATTCTCCAGCCCTACCATTAATAATCGGAGTTTGAAGATACCAGGGAAGATTCTTATACATGAACTTAATCTTCTTGAGTACCTTTTTAGCTGTAGTATCCTTAATAGAGATAATGTTTATCTTCTTATTCGGATGGTACATCGCTAACCAAAGGCAGTACATAGAAATAAGTTCTGTAATACCAGCCTGACGAAACTTTAGTAAAATGTTGAATCTCTCTTTTACGAACTGGTATAGTACCGATTTCTGGTAAGGATATAGTTCGAATCTTACCTTTCCTCTTACTGGGTGTATCACATAACAAAAGAGACTAAAGAGAAATACATCATTAGGAACTTTAGCCAGTATCTCTAATTCCTCTCTTGTAAGAGTTGTGTTTTCTGTTATAATCTTTTTTGCCATATCAAAATTTATATTGAACTGAAAACTCTAAATCAGTACCTATTCCCGATTGGAATTTCGGGTAGTAGAAAGCATTGATTCCGAGTTTGTAATTAAATCGGTTAGTCTTGAACTCAATTCCAGTACCCATGTCTAACAAGTTGTTGAAAGGTCTATATTTGCCATAGATGTAAGGATTAAGTGAAAATCTCTTTATCCTTTTCTGGGTTAATTGACCCTCATACCAGTTATAACTGTACTTATTCAGGTCGATTTGGAATGATCTAGTTGAATAAGTATTGGATTCCTTATTGAGTAGACTTAAATTCAATTTATTCCTCTTTAAAACCAATTGAACCAGAGAATCTTGTTTACTGATAAGATGCTGTCTTATGGAATTATCAGGAAGAGAGTCGGACTTCTTCTTATCGTAAACTAAGATTCTATCTGGTTCTTTTTTCTCTGAAAACTTTTTTTCAGGTTTAAAGGGTTTCTTGATGTAAACTGTATCTGGGATTTCATTGACCGCTTGTTCCAGAGAATTAACCTCTCGAGAAAGTTTGTAATTCCTGAAGCAAAGGTAAATAGTAAATCCTATTAGTATTAACGTAACGATATTTTTGGCTTTCTTCATAAACTAATATAATCTTAATAAACCCAGTACAAAAGAAGAAAAAAAACCTCCTAAAAAAAAGAAGAATAAAGAATACCACAAAATAATATACTTCCAATCAATGGTTGTATACAACCATTGATTACATTGGTTGATGGAATCAACCAATGTAGGTAGAATGAATAATGATTATTATTGATACCTACCTATTGAGGTTAATTGTATAGAAGGTTTTAAGAAGGAATTCCTGAAAGGGAGGAAGTTTTTCCCTTCTAGTACTTTTTGACACTTTTAAAGTCTTTTAACATTTAATCAAATCATCAACTTACCTTAGTTCTCTTAGTCTTTAAGCTCCTAGCATGCTTTCTAGTAATATTTTCTCCTAATATTAGGGCCTTACTCGGTTTCTTTTCAACCAACTTTGGTGAAATAGCTTCATACCAACCCTCTATTTGAGAGGCGCAAGCATCTAGTAAATTTAAATATTCCATCTTCTTAGCTTCGAATGATTTTAACATTTTAGGCAATAAAAATCGGCTTTTTGAAACCGATTTTAAATTTGGGTTCAAACTCCAGTAGTAAGAAGCTAAAGCACTACTAAGTTTAGATTCTTCAGCTAGTACTTCTGATTCTAACTTCATTAATTTATATATTAATTTCACTTTAGAACCAGGTAGGTTTTTAATAAAATCCTCAGGTAATCTTGGTAAAGTTTTCATATTATATTTATGGTATTAAGTTAGTTATATATATATGTATAATCCAATAGTCTACTTATCGGAGGCGTTTCTAATGCACCTTTTAAACCAAATCCCAATTTCTCCAACTGCCCCTTTGGCAATTGTATACCTTGCCTTGTTAAGCCAGTAAAGATAATTGCCTTCATCCATGAAAATCTTGTAGGGTTTAGGAAATCCCATAATTGCCTTGAAATCCAAAATCCCAAGAGGATAACCATCGGGTCGGAATTGTCTATCGGCAGGTCTCAGTGTTAAGGGGGGTTTATCTTCTTCCAATCTATATACTCCTGGGAGGGTACTCATCTTTGCTGTTTTGATTGGCCATTTCTTTTCAGCATGGAATGCTCCTACCCAAAGTCTATGTATTTTCTTTACTGTAAGATTTTTCTTTTCGGGAAGTTTTCGATAGTCATACATTGCCAGGGTTTTATCCAAGGGTATGTTATAATTTAATGGATTCTGGTAATCGTTAAGTAGATTTCTAGTAATTGTTGGGTTTTTTACTTGAAATACTTCATTGAAAGCATTCAAATATTTCTTACCGGTTTTTCTATGTACTCCGATGATAAGTAATCTCTTTCGTGATAACTGTGAGTTCCCATAATCAGAAACCGACCTTTCGTGAAAAATAAGTTTATAGTCTTCGAAAGTTTTTTGAAGGTATTCCTTTGGTAGCAGAGATAGCAAACGAGGTAGATTTTCTATAAGAAAAATCTTAGGCTTATAATGTAAGATTGATTGAATCACTAGATTCAAGGATTTATTCTCTTGTGGATTGCCCAATTCTTTTACTTTTGAAAGCCTCATAATGGAGGATGCTCCACAATCTGGACTTGAAAGTATGATGTCTGGCTTACAATTTGGGAAAATTGCCTCTTTATAATAGGGTATATCCCCAAAGTTTAATTTCCACTGTTCTAGACCCTTAGTATAAAATACTCCTCTAATCTCTAGATTAGCTATCAAATTCTTTCTAAAAGGAAACAAAAGGATGCCTGCACCCGCAGACACCCCTAATACTTTTAATTTTTTCATTTCTTGTAGCTTCTCAGTTTTATGTAAGACATCCATGAAAAGGGTAATCTTTCTTTGAGATAATCCCATTTGGTATCATTCGAATGAGCTTCTTCTTCGAAACTTACATCGTGATATCGATCATTCTGCTTATCCCAACCTGCAAAAGTGAAGATGATCAAATATTCGATTCCATACCATAAGTAGAAGAATCCAAAAGCCATTATAGGGATAATCCACCATGGAGCTCCTAAACCAGCTACTATGATACCAATAATCAATCCCAGAATAAAGCATTCTATCTGTTGTACCTGATGAATACACTCATGATTTATATTATCCCATTCATATACCTCTTCATCATACTTGAAGAATGAGTTGAAAAATAAGGTTATTGCTGTGTAATTCTTGGCTAGAATCAACTTTGCTAACCAATTATTGAAGTGACATCTTTTCATAACTTATTTTTGAAGTTTTCGTAAGCATTTCTTAATTTCTGGTCGTAAGCATTCTGGGCATATCCAGGGCCATTATATTTTTTGGCAAATCCTGCCCAGTCTTTTTCCTTGAGTTCTTTCAAACAACCCGAGTTATTCATGAAATAATACATCAATTCCAATTGTTTTTCGTGAGATTCTGACATCTTATGAACGAAATCAAAGACATCTTTACATCCACAAAGGTTGTGATTGAACCCCATGATCTGGAACATTCCCCAACTTGTGGCTTTTAAAGCACATTCTTCATCCATTTCCTTAGCTAATTCGAGCCTTTTGTACTCTCCTAAGCCCCCAAAATACTTCGATTTATCCCATTTTGGATAAAATACCGTAGAAAATCTCTTACAAAGATAATCTAAGTCTCTATCTGGGAATTTTTTGTGAAATTCCTTGTACATAATGTGTCCTTCAAAAAGGATTTGAGGTCTACCATCGGATAAAAATCCGTCTCTACCAGCAGCTTCTACTAATTGTACTGCCTTTAAGAGAGCTGGTTCTATACCCAATCGGTTAGCCAGATCTTTAATCATCTCATTCGTTAATTTATCTTTCATAACTTTAGTGTTTTAAGTTCAATGAACATTGAACAGTATTGCTCATATCCCTATTTTCTAAGTTCTTTGTGTTCTATTATTCCATATAACTTATAAATAATGCAATATGAATAGGATGAATCGATGCCGTATATGTGGCAAACTCATTAATTTAGAGGATTTTGATATAAATCGAGAGATCCCTAAACTTATGAAAGCTCAGGATGTTTGTTATAGCTGTGCTTTTTGGTTTAATCATTTGGAATACGATAAAAAACTTGAGAATGAGAAGAAAATTGCAGTGATTACTCCAGATTATTCTCATTGGATAACTCGAGTACCCGGAGATATTTTAATGGTTCCTTCGGCTTTCGGAGGAATTTACCAAACTAAACTTCAACCAATCAACACTTTAGGGGTTATAGATCGGAATAAGAAGGATCTATACATTATCAGATACAATAACATCACTCACCAAGGCACTATACCGGAGCATCTAAGAAAACTTTTTAAAGTAAACGGAGTATTTCTATCTCCACAGGAATACAAAATGCTAGAAGATTACCAAGGCAATGCCTATGAATTTATTAAAAATAAAATAGATAATTTTCAATAATCAAATAAATTTAGTATATTTGCATAAACTAATTAATTAACGAATTATGAAAGAAAAATTAAAAGAGGGAACAAAGGTAATCTACTCAAATTCAGAGAATCCTACCTTGATGGAAGAAGTAGAAGTAGTTTCGGTAGATAAAAAAGAGGGAGTTGCTGCTCTGAGTAATAAGGTAAAGGTAACTAGATTGCCTAACTTAGAGAAAGTTTATAAAAGAGTAGGCAATAATCTTCAGGGATTTGCCTTACCAATGAATCCTGAAAATGAGGAAAGGTTTAAAAGGTTCAAGGCATATTTCTCTATCAAAAGATCCATAGAGAAATTATCCTCTTATGGAGAAGATATTAAGGGATGGGAAATCTCTAAATTAGAGAAAGTTCAAGGCAAATTATCCAAGGTAATCAACTTAATCGAAGAAAAATAATGTGGGTGATTCTTTACACAGTATATGCGGTTTGTTTTTTGCCAGCAGTGATTCTTACTAAGCTTTGCAAAAGATACTTGGGTTTAAATGAATTCATTACTTTCATCAGTATCTGGTTAGTTTTGCCTTTGTTCCCAATATATTGTTTAATCCGATACTTAAAACATTTGAGATTATGAGACATTATTTCGATTCAAACAACAACTATAGAGGTTGGTCTGCTAGTACTCAAGAACTTATACAGTACATATTGTTCTTGATCCTATTCCCAGTTATTATCATATTTGGGGTATTATGCTTCCCTTTAATTTATTTGGGTTGCTACTTTAATCAAGATAAATTCTGGGAGAAAAATAAAATAGGCCTTACATTTGCCTTAGCATTCTGGGTAATTGCATTATTCGTAATTTAAAAGAGAAGCTAGATTGGATTGCCCAATATTTGGTCACATGAAAGAAACATCTAAAGAAGAAAAAGAAGAATAGAACTATAATATTATGTTTCATTCATAAGAAAGATAGATGTAAAATTCCGTTAAAGATCCTGGACCCTTAGAGAAGGTAATCCAGGATCTTTTTTTTTAGTTAAAAACTATCTGATATAGAGTCCTATAATCATAGGCGTCAGTCTTATTAGTCAATCGTAGAGATACCTCATCTACTATATCAGTACCATTACTTAAGAATATTTCCCCTTCGTAATTTTTAAGACCTAATCCACTAACTGAACTTTTAAGCGTGAGATATCTAGATTCACTGGGTGTTTCTAGTTCAAGCTCATAATCCTCTAACAGATCTTTTCTAAAAGTACACATCAGAAAGTATTTGATATCTGAACTGAAGTCATAATTGCTATTCATCTTAATTTTACAATGATAGATAGGATAATTGGAACCATCATCATTAGTACCCACATTTACAAAACTAAAATAAGGTATAAAATCCAGAGTACCTACATTCTTTGGATAACCCGAAAATTTTATCAGTGAAGCCATGTAGAAAGGCGTACTATTTTGTAAAATCCTTACCTCTTGGGATTTATCTCCTGCGGTTCTTACTAATAGGCTAGTAGATCTATCATTTGCAAATGGATGGGGATCTGCCGTTATAGTAACCGACCCATCCCCTTGCCCAGAATTTTGACTAACTGTAATAAATTCTTTTTTCATATCTTTAAGCTTTTAGTGTTATTTAAGATATAAGAAGAGATCTTGAGATCTCTTCTTATAATCACCTAACCCTGTGTAATAAGGGTGAACTATTCTCATATGTAACTTACTAAAAATCATTTAAAGTATGGAAAAGAACTTTTTAAACATCACTCCAGAGAGTGGAAATGGAAATCAAGAAGTAACAATAAATGCAAAAGCTAACATCTCTCTAGAAGATAGAGAGGAGATGTTGAGGATCAGATCCTCAACAGGGAAAGAGGCTTCTGTAAGAATAATCCAAGAGGGTATCCCTTTTATTGCTAGTGTCAGATTAAGGTATCAGAATGTAGTCCAAAGGATTTCTACTAAGAAGGTATATGTTAATATCTCTCAGACTTATAATACAGGTAATATGCCCGGTATCCCTACTACAACGGTTCAAATAGCTAATGTAACTACCGATATTCGGTTTGGTTTCTATTTTTCTCTATTGATCCGAAAAAGTGTATTAGACGAAATACTGCCCATTGATCCGAGTAAGGGAGAGAGGATAGTATTCTGTAATGATACCGATTTGAATGGCGATGGGAAAGATAGTATAATCCCTTATGTAAGGGAAGAGATAAATATTGAGGGTACTCAATTCTATTGGATAGATGCAGGATCTATGGATCCTGTTATGCAGGGAAACTATGAAACAACTATTGGGTTGGGGTACTTTTTAGATAGAGTGGAGCTAATCCAATTACATAAAGAAAGATTCCATATTTACCTTTCATAGGAGGAGCTTTAATATTTATACCGATTGATTTTATGATAACAGTAGAAAGAATCAGAGATGATAGTGAAAAGAGAATACTAAGGTGTTCTGAGGGTAATAGAGTTTGGTATCAAATGTGGATTGATCCCGGAGATATGCTAAGAATAGAACTACTATTGGAGGGAGGGAGTAGAACTTGGATGAAAGAACTTCAGAAGTATTATGTATTCTTTTATGAGAGAAAGAATGGTAGAAGGCTTATTGGGAAGGATAGGGTTAAGAAGATATTAGATACCCTTTTATAGAAAGGAAAGCCAGGGATGTTTGGTCTCTGGCTTCTTTGTGTGAAGTATATGGGGTTATACTATAATCCCATATAAACCTTTAATATGTAAGTGTATGAATAAAAGTTTTTTAAGTGTATCTCCAAGTGAAGGTAACGGTAATGCTCAAGTGAATCTCAAGGTGAAAGAAAATTTCTCTCTAGATGAAAGATCTGAGAGCCTCAATATCCGAACAGCTAACGGAATAGAGAAGCAAGTGAGGATCCTCCAAGAGCCAGGTATGTTCTTCTTCCCTACTATGGTGTTATCGGGGATAAAGGCTGGACAAAGTGAGAAAGAGTTTGCCCCCTTAGATCATTATCCTGTGATATCTCCCCAGAGTGATACGAATTGGTTGGTAGATAGTATTGATATAGGGAACCTATTATCGAAATTGATGAAGGATGGAGGGATAATAGCTTTTCGATTAAGGGTGATTATGAGGAGAAGTTTCTTTGAGGAATTCTCCCCTGAGGTTAACCAGGGAGGATCTACTACTTATCCACTTCAGGATAAGAGAAGGGAATTAGAAGATCTTGATAGGGAATGGTATCTTAAGGATGATTGGTCTTATACTGGTTGTGATTGGAATATGTCTTATCCAGGGTATCAAACTTTACCTTCGGCTACTTTGGATTATGATAACGGGGAAGGGGAATATAAGACTTTATTTGAATGGAGATTCTCGGCTGGTTCAATGGATATATTACCTCAGTAGGGATTGGGAAGTTCTGGCATGCCCTTAATGTGAAAGCCCAAAATTGTGTAGTACTAAATGGAGAACGGAATCTAGGTACCTCTTAATGCGTAGAGCAAAAATTTCCTGGTATTCAAAGTGGATATTTGCCTTCAAGGTATGCCCTTAATATGTATAGCAAAAATCATGGCCTACTAAAAAGGGCGAACGGTTACGTTAATTTTAACATCTGAAAAATAAAGATAAGGGACAATGGTTTATTGTCCCTTTTTATTTCAGTCTTTAAAATACTCGTTTTCTTTGTTATTTAAACTTTCTTTTGTGTCTCTATACATTTGCTTAATTAAAAGAAATAATGCAGCAAATAAAGCTATATTTAGTAATACCATAAAGAAGTTATTTAAAGGGAGTATTTTAAATACTCCCTTATATTAGTATATTATTTATTAAAATCTTTTACGATTTCAAGACCTTTTTTCAAAATCTCCTTTTTTTCTTCTTTAGTGTTTTCGCTTGCAATAGAAGCAAATGAAAAATCATTCAAAACGTATGCAGATTTATAAAAATCTAAAAAAGCACTGATTAATTTTTCGGATTTATTTTCTACTATTGTAGAGAGCATGGAGTAAGTGTAATTTCTTATTTTCTTTCTCGCTGCCTTTTTCTTTTTTTCATCCATGCCATCAAACAAAGTATTTTTATAAATCTCTGTTTTTTGTCCTAAAGAAGTTTTTAAAAGTCCATTTGTTTTTTCTTTAGTTGTTTTAAACAACTCATTAAAAGAAATTGTAGCATTTGCTTTACTTGTTGCAATTGCTTTTTCTGCACTCACTTGATTTACTTTTGTTGTTGACATAATAAAAATACTTTTAGTTTTTATGTTTATTTTATTATAACCTTTTCTCTATAAAACTAAAAGATTTTATAAGAAAAAGAGAAAAGGTTTTTGTTTCATTTCTGTATTGCAAATATACGAACTATTTTTTAATCTACAAAATTTTTTGGGATTTTTTTTTGAAAATTTTTAGAGGATATTTTTCAATCCTCTAAATTAAACTTAGTTAAATCTATAATATTCTCTACATTTTTGATTAGCTCAAAAACTTCATCTAAAGTTACATTATTTTTCTTTAATAAATAAGATGTTAACTTTTTAGCTGCACTCATTGAGGAAATAGCTTCAATAAGATAATAATTTTCATTGTTTGTAATAACTAAATACTTTTTCATAACTTTATATCTTTTGTTTCACTGATACAAAGATAAGAACTTTATTTAGATTACACAAATATTTTAGAGAAAAATTTTCAAGAAAATGATGTTTTTGAAAATCAAAATTCTCAAGATTAAAATTTGCAAAATTTTGAAAATTGGATAGGTTTTGAGATTGCACCCTAAAAAGTAGTTTAAAATTTGCACTTAAATTTGGGGGTACGTTCAAGCTTAAAATCACGCACGCTTTGTAGCTATATATATTACCTGTATGAATAGAGAGTAAGGTTGTTCAGATTAGGTATACTCATGGGCCATTAATGGTACCCAGTAGTAAATTTCTCTAAGGTCCTTCAAATTGCATAGGAAGCCATTAAGGGAATATTCTAGAAGGCTAATTGGTAAATGGGTATTATGGCTTAATTACCTAATATAGGGCCATGGATAGCGATTTTGAAAATAGGTGTTAGGTAAGGCTATAAAAAAGTCCAGTACCAAAGTTAGGCCTGGACCAAAGTTAGGATTAGTATATTTTAGCAAGTATAGGGAACTATTACCGTGTAAAGGTTTTCGAATTCGTTTACCTTAGGTGCCTGGCCAAAGCATGCTTCTGGATCATAGAAGAAAGTATTCCGTAGGCATTCGAAGCAAGCCATATTTAGAGTGTCATTGTTTTCGAAGGTTTCTGGGTCATTGATAATAAAGGTTAATATGTGTACTCCAGCATCCTGGTTATCGATGGTTTGGATTGATACTAGAGTTAAATGTTCAGGAATAATTGTGTTCTCCTGTAGTTCCTGTAAGTAAGGCTTAATGAAATCTAAGATCCCTTGTTCAAAATTGGGATAGGCATCAGATGCAGCAATTAATGAAATATTAATACTCTTTGCAAAATTAAATTCAGTGTTTAAAATACTTGTTCTCATAAGTCTATATTTAATTAGTTATTATTATTACAATGCAAATATAAATATTATATATTAAATATGCAAATCCTCAATTGCCTTATAGGAGTACCTAAGGGCCTTGATAATTAATTTGCCTTGAGGGCCATGAATAGAGATTGCCATTTACCTAATATATAAAATCCTATAAATAAAACCCAAGAGCTCTTGGCAAATCCAAGGTAATTAAAGGCAATCACAAATCACAATAAGGTCCTAGAATTATTGCATTTATTGCTAATATAAATACTAAGCAAATAACTTACATAGTTACTAGGATAATTGCCTAATAATCCCCTAAGATTGCCCATAAAATCCTATTTCTAGGTACCTTGAAGGCAATTATAATCCCCAAGAGATCCTAATTTACCCCTGAATAAGAGAGATCAGTAAAAGGCAACATCCTACGAACAACCGTACACTGCCTTTTTAACACGTAGCCTATTTTATCAACTATTATATATATATATACTAATATAAAAGGTAAATTAGGCAAATGGCAAATAGGGGGCCATTAATCGACTACTGTACTAAAGCTATAGTACACTCCTACATACGTTTGTAGCTATATGACTATCTGTATTATAATTGCCTTTTACCTTCACATACCTTACCTTATATGTATATAATAAGCGGCCATTAATGGTACTGGGATTATGAGGATTTTATGGAGATTAGGGGCCTTTTTATTGCCTTTTTGTGATTACCTTAAAATGAGCCAAGTAGCTCTAGAGTATAGTAGCTATATAGTAGTGTGGTATGTTGTATAGTAATAGGTAAATATGGCCTTGAGGTACCTCAAATTTTCGAAACCCCCGGGGATACCTTGTATATGTATCTTAGATATGTATTATATGATATGAGTATTAATAGTAATGATGATATATGGTATTAGTGTATTATATGAGGTATAGGATATGATTATATTGATTAGGTATATAGGTATTATGTATACCTTTAGGGTATAGGTTCTTTATTATTTCTCTTTTTGTTTTTGTTTGGGAGGGGGGTATTGGTTATAGGTACCTTTGTATTAGGATCATTAAGGTGGTATATATTATTAGGATTAGGATTTGTGATATTAGGTACCTTATTTTGTTTGTTGGGTGGGGTTGGTAGGTGTTCTCATTGTGTATGAGGATTAGGATGGTGATTAGGGATAGGATTACCTTGAGGTATGTGATATTCATTTCTTTTGTTTTTTAGGGTTTGTGGGGTATGGAGCAACTTGTTATACTGGGATTGGGGATCACTGAAGAGGTAGTTTGGTTTTGGTTTTTGCCTGGAGGTAGGGAACTGTTCACTTACCTATCTTGACCGGGTATGTATATTATATCTTCATGGTAGTGGGATTATATCGATTATGGTTATATCACTTAGGTATATGTCTAGGATTTCTCTTATTCTTAGCCTTATGAATTCTGAGTGGAGATGATTTTTGTTTATTTCTTGGTTTGGGTAGCGAAGGTATGGGTTTAGTTCCTCGGTTCTGTATGGGATTACCATTTCCTCTGTGAATCCCTCTGTGTAGTCTTTAGTGTGACCCGGTACCTCGAAAGATACCAGGAATTTTCCTTTTGTTAGCATGGCTCTAGTTCATTAGTTAGTATTCGGGTATCGGTTATTTGATTCATGTATTCCTCTTCTGAGGATATGTCTAAGCATTTACATGCTATGTAGTGACCGTACATTGATATACCTGTTTCGTAGCCTTGGTCTTCATTTAGGAAGTTAGCTAAGCCTTTCCTATCGATTTCGATTACAGGATAGGGAGGTTCTCCATTGGTTGCTTCCTTATCAAATGTAGCAAAGTCATAAGTATCAGTATTATCGCAGAGTTTTATTAATGAGTTTTTGATGTATTCAGTCATTTTCCGTAATGTTTTAGTTCTTTGTTATATTCGGGGTATTTATTCTCGTAGTAGTCATAAAGATAAGTGTATTCGTCATCTCCAGACCAGCAATCTATGAAGTATTCATATTGATCCTCTGTTGCTTGTGATGGGTGTATATGCAAAGTGTATTTGCAGTAATGTTCCCATACCGTTTTTGGTTGAAAGTTATTCTTGGTAGGGAAAAGCATGATAGCTACCATGGTAGCTATCAAGGCAATTAGTATTAATTTGATTCTAGTCATGATCATAATGGTTTAGCGATTACTGATATAAAGCCCTGTGGGTATAGAGTATAAAGGATTTGGTAATCTCCATTTGGTAAGAATACTTTCAGGATATTTGCTAGCAATGGGTAGATTTTCCATTGGTTATCTTCTAGGAAGGTTACCCAGTCCTTTATTTCATCATCTAAATAGTTCCCAGTGAGTTGAATGTGATAGGTTTCTTGATCCGGGACAAATACATTGGTTACTACCTGAATCTCATTGGATTCCTTTTTGTATTGAAAAATGGGATACCAGATGCCTTCGGTTTTCCATTTATTAAGTTGGAATAGGGACATACCCTGTTCTAGAGTGTTAAGCAGTTTATATAAGTTTATCATAGGAATTAGTGTTTTAGTGACTGAAATAATTTAGAGATATACAAGGACTTTATAAGATCAGGAGTAAGGTGATCTTCTTCCCATTTTACAAGAGCTTTATATAGTTCATCATAGGTATTTACCATATCTTCGTCCTGTTCTTCATCTTGGATAAATTCCCAGAGATGTTTTTTAAGTTTGTTGAGGATTTCCTCTTGGTGATCTGGAGATAATTTGGTAATACCAAAGATGATTGCCTCTACCTGTGAAGGTGAGTAATCACGGTATTGGTCATCGGCACCTTCCGTTAAATCCATACGGGAGATAAGGTTTTCATTTAGGTTTTCGAATAAGGTTTCTTCTGAAGAATAAATAATAAGGTAGCCAGAAAGGGAAGAAGCAAGAGGGTCATTGCCCAAATCGATTGAGTAAACTTGGATACCTCTGTTATATGGATTAATGTAGAGCCCATCGGTGTAGTCATAAGTATAAATGGGATGGGAAGCAAGCAAGTTGCCGATGTCGATTAAATTTTTTAACTGTTTCATAATGTCTATATTTAAATTGTTTTTCTATGCAAATATAATCATTTTTATTTTTATAGAAAAATATATCAAAAGAATTTTTAATCAAAAGGGAGTTCCCAGTTCTTGTTTTGTGATAGGTTTTATCATAAGCAGTGATATTGAGAACTCCCATAACGGCAAATGAAAGAAAGTGATTAAGTTTTGGTATTAGTATAGTTCATCTGCCAGGCTTGGTTCTGGGTTATCAGATTCTTTTTCTTTAATTACGCATTCGTTACATTTTATAGAGGATGAGGCTTTAGTGAATTTTTGATATGAGAATTGTTTGGTGTCCTCATCATAGGCAAATCTAAATAGACCTTTACGGGCAATTCTCTTCCCGTAAGTTTTCTTTAGATTGTTATACCAGTCCATATATTCCTGAGGAGATTTAAAGATTTCTTCTTTGCCCTCTTGATCAGGATCTCTGCTTATGGGTCTTACCCTCCAGTTAACCTTAATCTGATCAGGTAACATAGTTAGAGATAGAGAATATCTTGTCCAAGTACCTAACATAATGTTTCCAGTTTCCATCTCAATTGTAGAGGGAACCATTAATTGTGGAGTATACCAGTATTTTCTCATGATATAGAAAAGTTAAGTTGGAAAATCCAATTGTTTTTATCAAGTTGATTGAACGATATGAATGTACCATCGTTATCCGTGAAAGCATTCATGAATTCAATAGCAGTATCAGCTAATTGTCCCTTATAGGGATTAGTATCAGCAGTTATTGCCGATTCGAAGATGAAGGTATAATATGCCGTATCCTCTATTTGAACTTGGTTAATATCCAAGCAATTGAGTTTGTAATCATCCTCTAATCGGATTAGAAGTTCCATTAAAAGATTACAGAGATTGCCCTGTTCATCAGAGTCAAGTTCAAATGTAGATTTCTTTTCTAAGAAATTACGAACTACCTTTAGTGTTTGGGAGTCGTTGTAAGTTACTGAATTTTTCATAATTCTGTATCTTTTGTTTTATCGTTAATGAATAATTGAACTTCTCGATGTATGATGTTTGAAACTACTGTTCGATCTTTAGCAGTTTCTTCTATCTTGGTTATTTCTGCTGAGACAAAAGTAGCAAGAAAGTCAGCAGAATTCTTGTAATAAGCTGCCCATTCTTTTATCCAATTAGCCTCTAAGTAATACCTGTAATTACCAAAAAGATCCTCAATAGTGAGATTAGTGTTAGCATAGGGGCTAACAAGATTCCTAATATTGCATAGCAGATCGACATATTCTTTTGGTATTCTCAAAGACCGAGGAATATCGTCTAGATTTGATATATCGGGTATGAAACGAGTTTTATAAAGTTGTTTTAGGGGATTCTGATACCCTAAGCTTAGGTTAAGGACTTCTTTTTTAGAATATAAGAGAGAGAAAAAGTACATAAATCTGTAGTACATCAAGTTTGGTACTATATCATATACTTTGTAATACTTCTGATAGTCGTTATAAAGCTTGATGTAGATCTCATCCTCGAATATTGCAAAGGTTCTCAACATGTAAGGGATGTTGAACTCTAGATCGTTATAGAAATCAGCAAACCTGATATTCTTCTGATCATCCAGATAAAGTAGGTTTTTGCAGTATTTTAGCTGCTGTTCTGGTTTTTTCTTAAATAGGTTCATGTGATTAAAATGTAAAGTTAATGTATATCTTTCTTGTTCCCTTGAGAAATTTTTCATGATTAGAATCATCATACTTATGGCAAGCATAAGTCTTTGATGATTTATCGTAATGGTCTCTTACCCATACTGGAGCAGTATCTGTGGGATTCAGTTTAAAATATGTACCCTGATTAACCTTGTTAACCGTGGTTTCTTTGTAGGTTGGTTTTAATATTTCCATATTTTGTTTATTTTTAAATTGATATGCAAATATAATTCTTTTTATTAAATTATGCAATAACCCAATAAACATAGAGAAGCCCCGATTATAGATGTCGGGGCTTAGTTTATTTAGATAAGAATCGGGCCGTAAATGGAGTATCATCCTCTTCTTCAATCTCTTCATAAGGGATTAGTTCTGGATCTTTTTCATCTGGATCTACTCTCATTTCAATTTCTCTTCTCAGTTCATGATGCTCCCTTGAAGAAACTTCTAATGCCCCCTTATAATCATCAGTTATCTGAGCTAACTCTTGCTTATTGATATTAAGGCCTTCTTTACTAACATCTACTCCCTCTTGCTTAGTAGCAACTACTTCTGGCAATGAACTAAGATCATATTTAGCTTCTAAGAGTTTAGCTTCTTCTGTCTTATCTTGAATCTTTTGAGATTCTAAAATAATCTTTCTAGCTTCCTCTATACTAATGCCCTGTTCTTGCTGAATATTGTTCTGTTGATTGAACTGATTGAAGATATTAGTAGTACCATTCCCAGTGAATCCTCTTATCAATGACTGAAGTGAATTAGTAGAGTCCAATTTCATCTTTAGAGCCTTATTCAATTCAGCAGATATAAAGGGCATATACTTCCCACCTTGTGAATCTCTTAATAGATTAACCTGATGAGATACTTCCATTCTATCCTCTAATACCCATGCTAATTGTTCTCCAAGTAAGGCTTCTATAAGTGATTCTTGTTTATCCTTATCCCATATCCTACTTGACAGAAGTCTATCTCTCATGAATACTCTTATCTGATTAACGTCTATCCCTAACTTATTAGAGAAAGTGTTAATATCATAAGTAACACCACAAAGTACTCCATTACCCAATAACCATTGGTTTATAAGGTAATTTTGTACTTTTAATAAATCCTCAGGCTTTTGGGTTTTCTGATACTCTAATGCAAGAGCAGTAGTTCCCATTGGTCGAGGAAATCTCTTTATTTTATCTTTTCCTTCCATATAAGTGAGCCTTTCTTATATCTTTAGATTCTTCATATCCAATCTTTTCTAAGGTATAACAGATGAAAGCGTTTATACTCTGATTATAGAAATATCCTTTATATATATCCTTACCATAGAATAAACTAAAAGCTACACCAGAGAGTAAATCCCTGGTGTAAATTAATCTCTCTTTTCCTAATATGGGGATTTCTAAACAAATCCTATAATCGGATGCCTTAAATTTATTGCCATGAAGATCGATTATTTCTCTTACCATAATTTGCCTTTTTAGGGTCCGAGGATTTTTTGTCTTGTTTACTATGGCTATTTAATTGCCTTTGCTCTTCGATTCTCTTTTGCATTTTCGGATATAACCTTCCCCTTAGGGGAACTACCTGAGTTGCAAAAAAGGCATTCCATAATTTCTGGGATAAAGGTTCTCCAACTTTGAGTTTGGATATTGCCCAGAATTTAGATTCGAAATTCTTCACTATTTCTCTGAATCGATAATAATAGATAATACCCGATTTATTATCTCTTCCGATAGTAGTAGTTTGGCAATATTCTAGAAACTCTTTACCTAATTCGGATATGAATTCTTCCCTTTTAAAATCAAAGTTCTCCTGATCTAGTTTGAATAATTTTACGTAATCGATTGCTTCCATATAGGTTTAGTGATTAATTAACATTATAGGTCTGGGGATTTCCTCATCTGTGATTTGGAATAAATATCCCCTTATATCATCCTCATAGTATGAAGACCAATAAGTTCTCCGGATTCTAAAATTATCTAAGATTGCCCCTTTGGGGATTCCAGTAACGAATAATCGATGTTTGGGCATTACGGGAGTGATTTCGAATTTACCCTCTTTAAAGTTACCAAGAGTACAATAATCTGGCATATTACCAGTGAATCCGGTAGGTTGTAATACATCTTGGATTAAAGCAGTTTGAGGTATTTCTCTTTGATTGCATTCGATTGTCAATTTCGATTTGCCTATATATAGGTCTTTAACTATTTCTCTAAACATCTGTATATGATTATGTGAGTGATACCATTCTTTTTAAAGTAAAGGCCATCCTGTGAATGTTCCTCTAACTTTTTCAATTCTCTTCGAGATTCAGTACAAACCCTATCCGATTTCCTTAATATACCAAAAGCGTTATCCCATATAGGGGTCATAGGATCAACTGGCCCTGCATATATTACCTGATGCCTTGCCATAATTTGAGGATATTTGGATTTGTACTGGTATTTACCCTTGAGGTAAAGTACATTATACTTTTCTAGATTTTCTTTTTCGTTTACCATTGGTTTTGTTGTTATCGATATAATCTGATATCTGATCTAATTGGTTTAAAACTAAGGCTTGTACAAATATTGGTATAGGCCTGAAAAAGTAATTCCTTACATTCTTTGGATTGATATACCAATCGTAGATTATAAAGAACTTCTTGATCTTAGAATGCTTAAGTGATCTCTGAACTAAATAGGTTTTACAACATCTTTTGTGTAACTCTAATAATTCTTTATCTTGCTTAAGCATCTCTTTTTCTGAGAAGATGACATAGTCCATTAAAATTGAAAGAAGATGTAAGTCCCAGGTGAGTTCCCGGGACTTAGGTTATTGTTTATATTTAGGCAACCTGCTCAGGTTTGAGAACCTTTTTCTTGAAGTCCTCATATTTCTTAGCAGCACCTTTGAACTCTTTGGAATTTTGATCCTTGATACGGAACATTTCCCGTTCAAGTCTGTGTAATTCGTTTCGAGTTTGTTGTCTCCACTTCTTACGGGCAAGAGTATCTGTGATATCTGAGGGATATACATATTTGACTTCCCGATTTGAAATTACCTGTTCAATGATAGAAGGTGATTGTTGTTGTTTTACTTCCTTGATAGTTTCTTCCTTTTTAGAAGATTTCTTTCCCTTTGGTTTGAGTTCTACCAACTTTGCATTGGCAAATTCTTTGGCAGCTTCTTTAGATTCTTCTACCAATTGTTTCTTGGTCTTTTGGCCTTTGGTAGTTTTTGACTTGGAAACTTGTTCCTTAACTTCGTTTAACTGATTAGCAACTAAAGTTGCAATAGTGTTTTCTAAATTCTTTTTCATAACGTCTATATTTAAAAGTGATTTTGATTTATTTTTCTATTGCAAATATATAAAGAATAATTTATACTACAAAAGAAAAATAAATTTATTTTCTAAATTCTAAGGTTAATCCTCAAGGAAATCGAAGATGTCATCAGAGTAGGTAATATTATCTTCTGGGTCTGATAGGTAATCTTCCCGATGTTCTTCATAGTAATCAAAGATATTATCTACTTGTTGTTCTTCAGTGTAAAACTTACAATTTACTAGCTTACATTTACCTGGATTGTTTTTTAAGTAAGTATATGCCTCATCTAAGGTTAAGGGTTTATCTGATAATACTTCGAAGGTTTCCTTTTTAGGTCCATTGAAGTGAATGTTTAATTTATTACCAGATCTTTCTACTTGAGCATTAGGCGAAGTTTCTACTTCTACCAGGTATCGATATTTCCGAGTTCCCTTTGGTTGATTAGTGATTACCCTTTTCTCTTCTACCTTAGGAGTATCGGAAACAAAGGCAGGAATTGCCTTAACTCGATTGCATTGATGAGAACTCTGATCTAAAGTTCCTATGCAAATAGAGAAGATAATCCCTGCTCCCAAAATGGGCAATATGATATTATTTTTGGAGTTCATATCCTGTCTCTTCAAATTTGCCCTTAATATGTTGATTTAAGTATTTCCCTTTAGAGGGTGCTCCATGTAAACCGTTGGCTATTTCATGAGGAACTTTATCATATCGATAAACTCTATTGTTTTTGAAAGCTACCCATAATTTCTTTTGAGATGAATTGTACCCATAACCCTCTACATTAGAGGATTCGCAAGGTATCATTTCTATCCCCAAAATTGATTCAACCTGTTTTAAGTAATCGTTCTTTTCCATGATGTCTATATTTTAAGTAGTGTGATTTCTGGGTGATACCCAATTTGGATTTTGTGAAGCAATGCCCATGCTCCGCATACTCCCTGGGCATTATCTATCAGCCATTCATCTTCCATTTTGAATAAGATATGTGAACATATCATTAGCTGGTACTCGTTTAGCATCTTTATGAAAGTAGGATACCTTTCTATGGTAACATACCGTTCTATCTCTTGGTCTAAGGCAAATAGAATTTCTTCGTCCTCAATTTGAAGAAGATTTCTGAGTAATGCCTCATCGAAAGGTTTATTAGCCTTTAGATCTTCTTTTAACGAAGTTAGAGATTCGATTTGAATACCGACAATCAGTTTGACGATGTCCTTTGTTTCCTTGTCCATAATTAAAATTTTTCTTTATGCAAATATACTAAATTTATTTCTATATAAAATACTCTTTTAATAAATTCTGAGGTTAAGGAGGGTTACTTTCTCTGAAGGACTTCTTCCATCTTCTCTTTGATTGAATCTGGGAATATAGCATCTCCTACCCAACGTAAGAAGAATTTAGATGGTTTCTTATCTGGATTGAGTAACAATTGTCTTTGCTCTGTAGAGAACTTAATACGTTCAGATTCAAGCATCCATTTAGGTAATTTAGTGAACTCTGCTTGAGAGAAAGATATGTTCTTTTTACCTACCTGAGCCTTTAATGGTTTCTTCCTTTCTTTATAAAGGTAGGGAACGATCTTCTTAGAGGGGCCACCAAGGATACTGAACCCAAAGATTATCATGGGATCAAATTTATCTGCTTTCGGATCTTTTGCTCTTTTAATACATCTAGCCATCCATGAGAATGAATTGGGGTACTGTTTATTATCTGTGGGTTCTCCTACATCTTTTTTATCGAATTCAAATCCTGGGAAGTGAAATAGGAAATCTTCAGTGAGGATAAATACAAATCCCAATCCTCTAAGGTATTTTATAATATCCTGTTGAGATTTACCTTCTTCAATCATTTTCTCTACGTCAGTGAGAATATCCTCTCTGGGTGATTCTATTTCTTGAGTAGTAGAGTTGGCAGGTCTTCCTCTTCCTGCAGATGGAGCTTTTATAGGTAAATTACCTGATAACCTATCTAGATATTCTTTGAAAGAATTTATTTCTGATTGATTAGTGAGAGTTACTTCTACTCTTATGGGACCTTTATGTTGTACCTTTGGCCCAGAATTCATTTCGGTATAGGCATCTACCAATCGATCGGATAATGGGGTACCATTTTCTGAAAGAGTAGTGATTCTTAGTTTCGGTTTGAATATATCTTCTTTTTCCATAATGTTTTAATGATAAAAAGAAAGGCCTGAACAAAAATGTTATTTGTCAGGCCTTTACATAGTTAACGAATACTTAAAAGTATGGGAATAGAAAAGGATTTGATTAATCTTCGTCTTTAGAGGCCTTCTTTTTCTTTTTGTCTTTGGCCTTTTTTTCTGGAGCCGGTTTTTCCTTGGTCTTCTTTACCTTGGAATCCTTTTTGGCAGTTTCTTTCTTTTCCTTGGGGGCATCTCCCTGAGCAAGTTTTCTCTGTTCCATACGATATTTCTTCTTTTCGGTAGAAGTCATTTCTCTACCATCTACCAAAGGATAATCATATTTAGTAGCTACTCTACCTGGACTTTTAGATTCTCCTTTTTCCTTAGAGGATTTTTTCTCTTTGTTTTTCTTTTTGAGTTCCATAAGCTTGGCTTCGTTTTTCTGGTCGTTTTCTGGGTACTTAGCAGCAACTTTATCCCGTTCTTTGTTGAGCTTATTTACAAGTTCGGTAACCTTTTTACCGTGTTTCTTGTCCTTAGTCCAATCCTTAGTAGGATCCAGATCATTTTCTTTGAGGTAAGCTTCAAGAGCTGCCTTTGCCTTAGAAAGTTCCGGAGTTTTATTAACCGGTTTGTCTTTCTTCTTTTTCTTTTTGTCCTTAGTCATTGTAAGTTGATTTTAATTGGTTAATTGATTTCCCTATGTATAATCCCATAGTTATAATTTCCGAATATAAGTTTGGTTTTCCTTAATTTCTAGGATTTTAAGTTCTGCTTGATTTGACAGTGATATTACTTCTAAAACATCTCGAATATCTTGTTCAGATAGATTATTGAAAGATGCTTCATATAAATCGGATCCCAGTTGAAATTTTACATCTGTTCTAGTACCATGTATTAAATTTTTTAGAGATCTAGAGATACCAGAAAGTTTTCTCTTAAGGTATTTAATATGAAGAGAAGTGGATTGGTATTTACCCTTATTTCCTTTTCTAAGAGAAATATCTAGTTGATACTTAGAGTATTCTAAGTCTTTTAAGATTTCTGAATACTTCTTTATGAGTTCTCTGAGTTCCATTTGGGTCTTGGTATTGGATTTGGTATTTCTTGATCGGATAACATCTCTTTTGCTTCCTGGATAATTAGAGAAGCAAGTTCTTTTTCATCTTCATTTAGATTTTCTAGTACTTCCGTATAAGTATTTATAAGATTATCCAAAGCAATGATAATAATATTCTTTCTGATTTCGTATTTATCCATGGGAAGTAGTATTTAGATAAAATAAAAGCCAACTACCTATCCCAGGCAATTGGCTTAAAAGTGAAAACAAAATGTAAAATAATTAGTGTTATGAACTAAACTCTTTATGCAGACAGATCAATTATTAATCTTCTGATTCTTCTTCAGAGTCATCCTCTTTCTCCTTCTTTGATTTGGGAGAAGTGATAACTCCGTGGCCTTTCTTTGATTTAACCGTGAAATTGCCCGGAACAAAAGCCACTGAAGTAGAGGTTGCTTTACCATCCGTAACCAAAACGGAAGTAACTACTACTCCTTGATAGCCTTCTTTATTCTTTACTGCATAGCCGTAATTCATTACCTTGCTCTTGTCATCGATAGCAATAACATCGATCTGTTTGCTATTCGGACGTTGCTCAGCCGGACGGTTTTTCAAAGCTTCCATTCTTGCCTTACGTTTTGCTTCTTTTTCTGGATCTTTCTCTTTAGAACCCTTTTTCTTCGGATCTTCTTTCTTTGATTTTGTTGCCATAATAGGTTTGAAATTATTAGTTAATAATGATAAGTAAAACTTCTACGAAATGTAATAGTTAAAGAGGTAGCAGAAAATACCCACTACCTCTAAATTTTCTTTTTTCTTTTTTAAGGTTTATTTTTTACCTTTCTTACCTTTATCCTTTGCTTCTTTCTTTGCAGGGAGTTTGAGGCCCAATTCTTTGGCAATTGCCTTACGAAGCTTTTCAATTTCGTCTTCGTCGAAATCATCAGGATCGGTGTCAAGATCTTTGTCGTCGCAAACTTCCTCCAATTCTTCGAAGTCCATTTCGGCAAGAGCTTCACCGGTTAATTCTTCTTCCTCTTCGTCCTCATCTTCATCGTCGTCCGAGTCTTCATCATCCTCGTCATCTTCATCTTCTTCATCAGAGTCCTCATCATCATCATCCTCATCGGAATCTTCGTCATCGTCCTCTTCTTCTTCTTCCTCGTCTTCGTCGTCATCATCTTCCTCTTCTGAAGCAAAAGACTTCTTTGCTTCTTCGGCAGAAAGCATGATAGGAGCAGGGATAATCTTTACTGAGCCATCTTCGTACTTGATAATAATTGTACCATTTACTTCTGTTCTAGAAACTTCTTTCAGTTCTACTTCTTTTTTCTTCTTAGCCATTTTCGTAATGTTTAAGTTGGTTAATAATATAATTAATTAAACTGTGATTAATCGTTTCCGTTTTATAAGCTTAACATACCCAGAGTTTAATAATTCCTCCTGAGCAGTATTAAATTGTGTTATATCTTCAAGAACTGTATTTAACTGTTCTTTAGAAGTGATATTTACTTCTTGACTACTAAGAATTTTATCTCCTTGATAAGTAGCTATCTTAAAGACTTTTCCTTGATAAGGGTCAAAATCCTTTCTCTTAAAAATTTGAGGTATATCATTCATAGCTATATTTAATTTTAGTTATTCCGGGAATACCAACCTTTCCGAAGCATTCGGTATAAAATTTGTATTTCCCTTTTTTCATTGTTTTATAGTTATCAGCTAATCGAATTGGGTAGACCCATATTTGATTTTCTATCATCCGATTGGTCATTATATAAGCATAAGCCTTTCGAATTTTAACTTTTTCTAAAGATACAAAGCCTTGAAATAAAAGAGCTTTCTTAAGAAACCTTTCTTTTGGGAGATACCCCACAAATTTGGTATTTGCCTTATCGAATAAATCTAATAGATCCCTCTGGGCTTTTATGAAAAGTATCTTTTGCATCTTTACCCTCCCTTGGTAGTATTTCCATAAGAAAAGGGCTAATGACCCAATTAAGGGAGGGTAATTAAGAAAGTTCCGATCAAATTCTACTTTCTCATTTTGAGGTAATCTATTGTAGATTCTGTAAGATAGAATTACGGACCTGTATTCTCTTTCGTTTAATTGCTTGGGCAGAGATCCCTTGCCGTTGTCCATATAATTTTCTCGCATACCTTTTATCAAATTCTTGTTTACCCTTAGAATGAAAAACTCTGTGCATCTGTATCATGAATCGTCTTCTTCTGTGTTTATCAACCCTATATTCGTCTGGTATAATAAACTTCCTAGCTTTTACTAATTTACCCTTAAAGTAAAATTTTGTAGTTCCTTTAAAGTGATTCTTCCCATTCATATCTTGGGCTTTCTTAATGCCTTGCCTTAGGAGTTTCCTACCTGAGATAATATGAATATATTGAAGAACATCTACTCCATAAAGGTAAATCAGAGTTCTCTTTATATGGGATCTAGTAAAATAGGGGATAGAAGTAAGATGCTTCCGATATAATTTCTTTTCGGTTATATATTTATTGGTAGTATCTGGTCTCCAAGTCCAAAAATAATACCGATCGGGTTTTATCTCTTCCCTACTACTTTCCTTTATCTTTACCATTCAATTTCCTTTTTGCAGTACGGTACCAAAGATTTATGGATTTCTCGTTTGCTTCTGGGAATTTCTTTTTCATTCTTCGAATTATTCTCTCTAATTCGTACCCCTTTGAAGTTAATTCCCATACGTAGGATTTTTTAGTACCCTTTATGAGGTTAAATTCATCCCTTTCTCTGGATGGTTTCTTTTCTCTGGGTTTCTTTATTCCAGATACTCTTCTTGTTTTTCTTTTTCCATCTTCTCCTTCTTCTCCCAAAAAGCCAAGTCTTAATTTTGAACTTCTTAGGGGATCATCTTTTGCTAATCCTGCAGTTTCTAGTTGCCTATCCATCCAATCATCATATTCATTAATAAGATGTTTGTTTGGTTTCTCTTCTGAAGTATTTATCCAATTGATTAATTGGAATACTGAAGCAGAACAAGCATCAGGAAAGGGCATTCCCAATATAACTGCCTTTCTTTTTAAGTCCCGATAGGTTTGATTCCTACCTGCAGCTCCGAGAAAATTAGATTTCTCTTTAGAGGGAACGGGTTTATCTTTTTTCTTCTTTACCATACTTTAAAAGTGTTTTAAATTTTTTCGATATGCAAATATATAAAAATTAATTCAAATATAAAATTAATATCACTATTTTTTATATAATAGCTGGGGATTCACTCGTTCGGTACCAGTTGATTTGGGTTTTCGTGGTTTTCTGGTTTTATGAACATTATAGGCAACATCCATTACCTTTACGTTAAAGTCAATATTATTTACCTGGTTATAATTAACTGCCTTTTGAACACAGTAACGATATTCTGGCCAAAACTTTTGCCCTAATTTCACATCTCCAGTTTTATCCATGAATTTAGATACCATAAAACCAAAAGTATCCGCATCATCTTTTTCTTCAAATACATACATGTAAAATCTACTAAACTCTTTTACTACTTCCTCTAAAGGCCTTACTGGGAGTAAGAGATAACCATCCGTATATAATTCCTGAGATATTAAGCATACCCAGTATTTCTTCTTTCCAGGTTTTACTTTATATCGGAATCTTTCTTTTATTTTAGTGTGCATCCATTCTGGTACTCTATTTAAAAGGTATCTGATATAGATCTTATCCTTTTTATTCAATCTCCTCTTGAATGCAGAGGGCTGTTGTAGCATTCTTGGAAGAATACGGGAATTATTCCATCTATCATATTCAAAGATTAATTTCACAGTATCTTGATCCCAGGGGTCTTCTGATTCTCTTAACCTTTTCATATTCCTCATTATATTATGAGTATTCACCTTGGGCAATATCTGAGCAGCATCACCAGAATATAAAGCCGCTTCTCTTCTCTTTAATCTTTTCTCTAAGCATCCCTCTATATAATCTTGAAAATTTCTTTCACAAGGGCAATCTGGTCTAAAGATCGAAGTCCTTTTCTCAAAAAAATCCGAAAAAAGCCTAAAGAATTTTTCAGACCTTTCTCGGATTTCAAGATACTTATAATGAGACAACTTTAAAATCTCACCAGCTTCCCATGATGACTTATTTTCGGATAATTGAAGGAACAGGGATTGTTGTTCTTTTTGGGTTAAACAGTCCCATGCTTTCTTTTGAAATTCATTCATATCAATTTCTCCTATATGCCATTATGTTATCAATTGCTTCTGAGGTAATTTTATTAGGATCAAATTCTTGCTGATTAGCATAGAGTTTATCTGGATCACAGTTTTGATATACTGAGTACAGAACATTATCAAAGGGTAATTTCAATTCCATCTTACCACATTCGGGATATAACAATAGCTTCACTAACTTATTATTATAATCTACATCTATCACAGTAGCATCCACTCCCTCATAGGGGTATCCCTTTAATACTAAGTAATCTCCAGGATGAATATTCATCATATCCTCAACGGAGTATTTCTTATTCTCTCTTGCTAATTTCTTAAATCTTCTAACATCCTTTCTTGAACAAGTAGCTACTAAAGAGAAATCATCGAAATCCTCTGAGTTATCTATCCTAACTTTTTTCTTTCTTGGATGTAAAGTCTCTGTAGCTTTTAACCAAGTCCTTATACCAGAAATATTTCTCTTTAGTTTATTAAGAAAGGGTCTAGAATAAGCAAACTCACTGGGCATTTTAATGAAGCCATAGTTGAATAAAATAGGTATTTCTTCGAATTGCATCTTGCCTTTGTGAGTTTTCTTTAATACATTTACCATTGGAATAATGGCTTTTATATTTTTATACCCCTTCTCTTTCAATTCTTCATTGATCCGAGAGCAGTATTTCTTCTCAATATAAAATATACAGTATACATAAGGGGTATGTTTTTTCATATTTAAGAGTTTTTAAGGATTAATTTAGCTTGTTTATGTACTAACTTATAGTTTACATTCTTCAATATATCAC
>OLOH01000362.1_pt1 | contig 35255 bp, 29 predicted proteins | sample 1673221 | NCBI WGS metagenome assembly OLOH01 (sample SAMEA3136767, study PRJEB25190) | human gut metagenome
AAAAAGAATTTTAATTTGAATGCATTTATTGACTCATGCGTTTGGGGGTATTCTAATGAATTGTTAAAACAGATTGACGAAAGATATTGTAAAAATCACGATGCAACATATAATTATGAAAAACGAAACATTTCTACTAGTCATGTTCATATGATGTTAAATGTAGCGTTAATGAAAATGATGGATAAATGTGAATGTATATTCTTTATGGATACACCAAATTCATTGCCGGTTGCAGATAATATTAAAAACACTGAAAGCACTTTATCTTCATGGATTTATTCAGAGGTTGAAATGACAAGATATCTGCGTGAAAAAAAACCGCAAAGAAAAGGTTATAGGTATCCAATAAATGCGGGTTTTCAACTTGAACATTCAGAATTGAAAATCAAATATCAAATTAATAAAGAACATATGAAAAAAATTAATGATAAAAGTTTAGAAGTATGGTTAACAAGCTGTTCAGACCATGAGCATCCCTTAGATACCTTATATAAGCAAGTTAATAAGATAGAGGAAAATGAGTATGGAAAGTAAAATAGAACATTTAAAAATGATACAAGGCATCATTACAAGAATGAATACGAATTCATTTCAAATAAAGGGATGGACGATAACATTGGTATCAGCACTATTAGCACTTTATGCTAATAGCAGAAAAGTTACATACATTTTTATAGCTCTTATTCCTGTATTAATCTTCTGGTTTTTAGATTCATATTATTTACAACAAGAACGTAAATTTAGAGAGTTGTATAAAGAAATTGTAAACACCGCCCATTATGGAACGGATATAAAAGAGTTTGAAATGCTAATAGATAAATACAAAGATTGTAAATGTTGTCTAGTTAAAACAATGACTTCTATAACGATTTTGCCGCTTTATTTGCTATTATCATTGGGATTGATTATTGGTGGATTTATTTTAAAATAGAAAGGAAACATGTATGGGAAGAAAAATATTTATATCATATAAATATGCCGATAATGACGTTGAAAATATTACTGATGATCCTGGAAAATGGTGGACTTGTACTGTTAGGGATTATGTTGATGTGATTGAAGAAACACTTAAATCTAAAACCGATCATATTTAAAAAGGTGAATCAGATGGAGAAGATTTATCACAGCTCAAAGATTCAACTATTTGGGAAAAACTGAAAAATAGAATTCGTGATAGCACGTTAACAATTATAATGCTGTCAAAAGGAATGCGAGAAAAATTTAAAGAGGAAAAATATCAATGGATTCCGCAGGAAATATCATATTCCTTGAAAGAAGTTTCTAGGAAAGATAAAAATGAAAACCCAGTCAAGAGTAAAACAAATGCACTTTTAGCGGTTATTTTGCCTGATATAAATGGTATGTATGATTATTTTACATACAAAAAAACATGTTGTAGTAGTGGATGTCAATTTTATGATAGTAATTCAAGCTTGATTTTTAGTATAATGAGTGGAAATATGTTCAATCATAAAAATCCTTATGCGAATAGCTGTGATGTTGGTCATACAATATATCATGGAGATTGTAATTATATGTTGTGCGTGAAATGGTCAGATTTTGTTGATGATATGGAATCATATATTGATAAGGCGTATGAGATACAAGATAATCAAGATAATTATAATATTCAAAAGGAAATTTAATATTTTTACTTTATGTTAGAGTTGCTAACTTTGAACTTATAATTTTCAAGAAATGGATACTTACTCTGTTCATCTATTTCATAGTCACAAGACATAGAAAATACACGCAGTTTCGGGAAAATTTTTCGTTGCTGCGTGCTTTTTATTGCATGGGGATATACGCCATACAATACCATAGAAAAACCGAAGAAAATCCTTTATTACACAAACCAAAAAGCGTTCCTGAACACCACGTTCAAGAACGCTTTTTTATGCCCGGTTTCATGTGCCGCATGCTGTCACGCAGATGCCTCGAAGCTGTCACACTTCCCGAAAGTTATCTACCGACACATACCCGGTGACATACTTTCCCGCCGGTGTCTTCCCACAGTTTCCAGCTGTGGTAGTAATGCGGTACCGTCCATTCTTGCAGGCGATGCCGTCATAAATATAGTAAGTTCCTGGAGCTAAATATCCGGCAGGCGTTGCAGTGGTGTCATTTGCAAACAGCTGCGTCTTGCCTTTGTAGAGCTGTACCTTCTGTCCCTGCTTCCAGGTGGTTTGCGTTGGCTTTGCGGCAGGAGCGGATGCAGGTGTACTTTTCCGGAAGCCGTTCAGTCCGGCGTTCCGGATGGAGTCCGCATAGTTCACGTAGCAGTCATTCATGTCCACATTGCCGGAAATGCCGTAGACTTTGCCTGTGCTGGATTTTTGCCAGATGCCGTATTGTCCGGAATAGGTGCACTTTGCGCCGTACTGCGCCACCCATACGGCATATCTTTTCAAAAGATCGCTTTCAAAATATTGCAGGAAGTACGTACTGGAATACAGCCCTACCCAGTAACCGGCCTTCTCTACGATTTCCAGAAACGCCCTTGCAATTGCAGTGCAGGCGGCTTTTCCCAGGGCAAACTGCTTTTTCTCTTCAATGTCATAGTAGATAGGAAACTCAAACGTTTTCCCTTTCAGCACCTGCAAGCAAACCGCCGCCTCCTGCCGCGCTTCTGCTTCATTTGTGGCATAGCTGTACCAGTAGGCACCTACCGGCACGCCGTTGGACTTGCATCCGGCATAGTTGTTTTCAAACTGCACGTCTTTCTGGGAAATTTCTTTCCCGTAGCCGGCGCGGATGATGGCGAATTCCACCCCGTCCGCCTTGACATGTGACCAGTTTACATTCCCGTTGTGTTTGCTGACATCGATTCCCTTCATACTCATTCATCCTTTCCCTTAGTCTGCAATAGTTCAATTGCCTTTGTCAAAATACCCGGCAGCGGTACGCCCAGCAGCCCGGCGTTCTCTGTGATGGAGATCAGTTCGTTTACTACAAACGCGATGCATACCGCGTCCCGGATATACGTTGTGCCCAGTGTGATGTCCAGACGTGCCGCCACCAGAACTAGCAGCAGGGAGACGCATTTCTTTGCCAGACCGCGCCAGCAGGATTTGCTGGAAAGCTTGCCGCTCTGGGACTTGGATGATCTCCCGGCGTAGGCGGTCATGATGCCTGTAAGGGCATCCACGCCCATAAATAACAGCAGCGTGACCATAGACGCATCCCAGCCGCCGAACAGCCCGGCGATGAAGCTGCCGACAACGCCGGCAATGGTACAGATGGTTTCTTTCATGGTTGTTCCTCCTTTCAGTTTTTCTGCAAAGGGTTTTGCGATACCCTTCTACTCTATCCGCTGAAAATGGCAATAGTGGAACGTTTCTGTTCAACTATGAACGCAAATTTACACAATGCACCATAAAAATTCAGAATTGAAACGAAAATTGCTGGGATCCGCACCTTGACAGTACAGGGACACAGGAGCAGATTCTGGCGGCGGCAAAGGCAGAGTTTCTGGAAAAGGAATTTTCCGGTGCATCTCTGCGAAAAATTGTCAAAACAGCCGGTGTGACCACCGGTGCATTTTATGGCTATTATTCCAATAAGGACGCGCTGTTTTCTGCCTTGACGGAACCGCATGCTGCGGCAGTCATCGGGGAATTTATACGTGTGCAGGAAACCTTTGCCCAGCTGTCAGATGCGGTTCAGCCGTCCCATATGGGCGTAGAATCTCAGAACTGCCTGGACTGGATAGTGAACTATCTCTATGCCGATATGATGCCTTCAAGCTCATTCTCTGCTGTTCTGAGTGTACGCCCTATCAGCATTTTATGCACCAAATGGTAGAGGTGGAAGTCGAAGCAACCTATCAGTTTCTGAATACGCTGCGGCGGCCAGGGCGCACAGTGCCCAAAATCGACATATTCTCAGCAGAGCGGCATGTTCTGCGGCTTCTTTAAAATATCGTGGTGCACGATATGCCGAAGGAACAGGTCTCCGCTTTGCGGACGTTCTATCAGACCAGATGGAAAAAACTGATGGGAAAACCGAAACCTAAGAATCCATAAAGAAACTGCCGGAAACGGCATCTTTCTGGCACAACAGTTAGCTGGCGCTAATAAAGCATTGCGGAAAACGCATGTGCAGTAAGGAGAAATTCACTTGAAAAAGGAAAAGAAACCGTCCAGTCTGGGACGGCTCATGGGGTATGTAGGAAAATACCGCTATCTGACCTATGCATCCTGGGTGCTGTCGGCGTGCAGCGCCTCTCTGGACGTGGAAAACGAAACCTTGATTCAGACGGCGCTGTGGCAGCTATAAAAAAGCAACTTGCAGAAAAAAGAGACAGGTACATTTCGGAAAAGGCGTACCTGTCTCTTTTTTATAGGATTCTGTTTTAGGGTGCAGTTTCTGCTTCCGTTTTCGGAGGTGTCCGGAACTTTCCCGGAGAGATGCCGTACTTTTCCTTAAAGCTCCGGGTAAAATAGGAGAGATTGTCAAAGCCGGTTTCCATGGCAATTTCCAGAATAGTGCGGTTGGTTTCCCGGAGCAGGGCAGCGGCCTTTTCCAGGCGGTAGTGTTTCAGATACTGCACAAAGGGCATGCCTGTGGCGCGCTTGAACGCCTTCATGAAATAGGAGGGACTGTAGTAGCAATAGGCGGCAATCTCTGGGACAGAGATTGGTTCGGCGTAGTGCTCTGCCACATAGCGCAGTGCGGATTTCAGCCGTTCCTGGGACTGCTTTTCCTTTCCGGGAAGCTGGGTGCGTTCTGCAATCAGCTGGTAAAACAGCTGGAAGAGCAGCCCCTTCACGGCCACCTGATAGCCGCAGGGTTTGCTGTCGCACAGGGCATCAATCTGCCGGAGCAGGGCGGAAACCGCCGGATAAGCCGGCCAGCTTCGGTCACAGACTGCTCCCATCCGGCAGCCGTCTGCAAATAAAGCCGCCAGAAAGCCGGTGCAGCAGGGATCCTCCTCCGGACTGAGCAGCAGCCCCGGCTGAAAGAGAATGTTTTCGTATTCCATAATAGCACTGCCTTTTTGTGCAATGCTGTGCAGCTGGCCGGGAAAAACAAACACAATGTCGCCGGCCTTTACTGTATATTGCCGGAAATCGACACGGACAAGGCCTTCTCCCTTCTGAATGACAATCAGCTCGGCTTCATTGTGCCAATGGAGAGAAACGGCAGGAAAGTCCATGGGAATGGTGCAGAGATAGGTGTTGTACGGAAAATTTTCCGGTGTGTGCTGCTTTTCTTCCTGATAGCGAAAATAAGCGGATGGCTGCATAATCAAGAGACTCCTTTCAAAAAAGATTGTTTTGTGCAAAAAGCAGATGGAATCCTGCAAGCGGCAGGCAGGGGAAATGTGGTAAAATGAAACCAACAAAAAATTTGTTGCGGGCTGAAATAGACCCGAAAGAAAGGACGTTTTGTACCATGAATCTCAACGAACTGACACAGGCGAAATATCAGAAAACTGCCGGGGACTGCACCGATGCAGAACTGTATCTGGTTCTGCTGGAGGAAACACAGCGGCTGGCTGCGGCAAGAAAGCCGGCGGCAAAGACGAAAAAGAAGCTGTACTATGTTTCCGCAGAATTCCTGGTGGGAAAACTGCTGTCCAACAACCTGATCAACCTGGGCGTTTATGAGGAGGTAAAGCAGCAGCTTTCTGCCTGCGGAAAGTCTCTGTCTGCCATTGAAGAGGTAGAACCGGAGCCTTCACTGGGCAACGGCGGTCTTGGACGACTGGCAGCCTGCTTTCTGGACTCCATTGCAGCGCTGGGACTGAACGGAGATGGCATTGGACTGAACTATCACTTCGGCCTGTTCCATCAGGTGCTTCAAAAGAATGTCCAGACTGCCCAGCCGGATCCCTGGATTACAGACCAGAGCTGGCTGAAAAAGACGGATACGGTTTATACAGTTCCCTTCGGAACCTGTTCTGTGCAGGCAAGAATGTATGACATTCTGGTGCCGGGCTATGAAAATGACACCACCAACACCCTCCATCTGTTCGATATTGAAACAGTAGACGAAACACTGGTGAAGGACGGCATTGACTTTGATAAAACTGCCGTGGAGAAAAACCTTACCCTGTTCCTCTATCCGGATGACAGCGATGAAAACGGTCGTCTGCTCCGGGTATATCAGGAATATCTGATGGTTTCTGCCGGCGCGCAGCTGATTCTGGATGAATGCACTGCGAAGGGCTGTCAGCTGACAGATCTGGCAGATTATGCGGCTATCCAGATCAATGACACCCATCCGACTATGATTATTCCGGAACTGATCCGGCTGATGACAGCACGGGGCGTGGCGCTGGATGATGCCATTGCCGCAGTATCCAAAACCTGTGCATACACCAATCATACCATCCTGGCGGAAGCACTGGAAAAGTGGCCGATCTCCTACTTGCAGAAGGCTGTACCCCAGCTGATTCCGATTCTCGAAATCCTGGATGATAAGGTACGCCGGAAGTATGAAAACCCCAAGACTGTCATCATTGATCATAACGACACCGTGCACATGGCACACCTGGACATTCACTATTCTCACAGCGTAAACGGTGTGGCATCTCTGCACACAGAGATTCTGAAGGAAGTTGAACTGCACCAATTCTACGAAATTTATCCGGAGAAGTTTAACAATAAGACAAACGGTATCACCTTCCGCCGGTGGCTGCTCCACTGCAATCCGCGCCTTACAGATCTGATTGCATCCCGCATCGGAAATGGCTTCCGCAAGGATCCGATGGAACTGGAAAAGCTTCTGGATTATCAGAAGGATCCGGCATTCTTAAAGGAACTGCTGGCCGTAAAGCATGCGTGCAAGCAGGATCTGGCCGACTATTTGCAGGAAACCCAGCAGATTACTCTGAACCCGGATGCTATCTTTGACATTCAGATCAAGCGTCTGCACGAATACAAGCGCCAGCAGCTGAATGCACTGTATGTGATTCACAAGTATCTGGAAATCAAGGCAGGAAAGAAGCCTACTCGTCCGATTACTGTGCTCTTCGGCGCAAAGGCTGCACCGGCTTATATCATTGCGCAGGATATCATTCACCTGATTCTCTGCTTACAGGAACTGATTGCAGCAGATCCGGAGGTCAGCCCCTGGCTTCAGGTGGCGATGGTGGAAAACTATAACGTCACCAAGGCCGAAAAGCTGATTCCGGCATGCGATATTTCAGAGCAGATCTCCCTGGCATCCAAGGAAGCCAGCGGCACCGGTAACATGAAGTTTATGCTCAATGGCGCAGTAACACTGGGTACAGAGGACGGTGCAAACGTGGAAATTCACGAGTTGGTGGGAGATGACAATATCTACATCTTCGGAGATTCCAGCGAAACAGTAGTAGAGCGCTATGCAAAAGGCAGCTATGATGCCAAGTCGTATTATAAAAAGAACCCGGCAATCAAAGAAGCTGTGGACTTTATCACCAGCGAAGCAATGCTGAAAATCGGCGATGAAAAGCGGCTGGAGCGTCTTTCGAAGGAGCTGATCGGCAAAGACTGGTTCATGACCTTCCCGGACTTTGATGCCTATGTGGAAGCCAGAGAACAGGCCTATGCCGACTATGAGGACCGCATGGCCTTTGCAGAGAAAATGACTGTAAATATTGCAAAATCCGGTTACTTCTCTTCTGACCGCACCATTGCAGAGTACGACCGGGATATCTGGCATCTGCAATAAGTAAGTAATAATGAAAACGGACAACATCTGTTTTCCTTCTCTTTTCAAAAACAGGGCTGATTTCTCCCGTGGGAGATCAGCCCTGTTTTTTTGCTGCAACGTGCAACGGCAATTTAGAAAGACATGAACAGGGAAGAGAAGAAGATGATCAGCATACATGCCGGACACACATAGCGGATCATAATCCGGTACAATCCCTTGGAGCGGAACCGCTCGTTCTTTTCGATTTCACTTTCAATATATGTAGTTTTTACTACATATCCCACCAGAATACAGGTCATCAGTGCTACAATCGGCATCATCAGATTGTTGCTGACAAAGTCGAAGAAATCCAGCATCTGCTTGCCGAAGATGGTGAAGTCAGGCCAGATGCTGTAGCCAAAGACAGACAGCAGACCGATCAGAAAGGCGCATCCGGTAGCGGTACAGCATGCCGGAATCCGTTTTAGATGGAACCGTTCTTCCAGCATAGAAACAACGGTTTCCATGAGAGAAATGGAAGAGGTGAGCGCTGCCAGTGAAACCAGCAGGAAAAAGACTGTGCCCACAATCTGACCGCCCAGCATATCAGAAAAGACGTTGGGCAGTGTGATGAACATCAGGCTGGGGCCGGCGTTCAGGGCACTGCTGTCACCGCCGGAAAAGACAAAGACAGCCGGAACAATGATCATGCCGGCGAGAAAGGCAACGACGGTATCGAACACTTCAATCTGCCGGACGGAGTTTTCGATATGATCTTCCTTTCGCATGTAGGAGCCATAGGTGATCATAATGCCCATGGCCAGAGACATGGAGTAGAACAGCTGTCCCATTGCCGCGACCACTGTTTTGATGGAAAAAGCGCTGAGATCCGGTTTGATGTAGTATTCCAGTCCCTGTATGGCGCCGGGGAGCGTCATAGTGTAAATGGCAATGCCGACAATCAGCACCAGCAGCAGGGGCATCAGAATTTTGCTGACCTTTTCAACTCCTTTTTGTACACCCAGCATAACAACGCTGCCGGTGATGAGCAGAAAGATGGCGAAGAACAGGAGCGGACTCCAGCTGTGGCCGATAAAGTTGCTGAAAAAGCTGCTGTTGTCTGCCGCAGCCTTTCCGGAACCGGTGAGAAAGACCACGAGGTATTTGAGCACCCATCCGCCGATGACGCAGTAGTATGGCATAATGATAACCGGGATTGCGCCGGCCAGCCATCCCAGGGGGCGGAACCGCTTGTCCATGGCGGTATAGGCACCCATGACGCTCTTTCCGGTGCGCCGGCCAATGGTGATTTCTGTCAGCATCAGCGCAAAGCCGAAGGTGACTGCCAGAATCAGATAAACCAGCAGAAAGATGCCGCCGCCGTATTTGGCTGCCAGATAGGGGAAGCGCCAGATGTTCCCCAGACCTACGGCAGATCCTGCCGCTGCCAGGATAAAGCCGATTTTCGACCCGAATCCTGCTTTTTCCTGTGTTTTTTGTGTACGCATAGTGCTTGATTCCTTTCGCTTTTGATATACTTTCTTATTATACCATGTTTTTTGTATTTCGTCAAATCGTATTGAAAAAGAAATGCTTTGCAGAAAATCCAGTTATTTCCTGCCTTTCCATATAATTTTATGAAACTATCTTTTCGGAACTATTTCCAATTTAACTTGACGATTTTACATGGATATGCTATAATATAGGCAAAAAGCAGATTTTTATTTGGAAAAAATATTTTGAAGTCCGCTTTTGGCATGAGGAAAAGAACCCTGTTTGAGAAAGGAATGCGCACCAGATGAACCAACAAGAGAAAATCACGAAGTCCACTGGGCAGATCTTTCGGGAAAATATCTGCACTCTGTTCAATCTATTCAATGTGCTGATTGCCTTGGCGCTGATTTTTGTGCACGCCTGGTCGAATCTGTTTTTCATTTTTGTGATCGCCCTGAATACCGCCATCGGGATTATGCAGGAGCTGAAAGCAAAGCGTCTGATTGAAAAGCTGTCGCTGCTGTCCACTCCAAAAGCAATGGTGGAGCGAAACGGCGCGGCGATGGAAATCGATTTGGCAGAGGTGGAACTGGATGACATTCTGCTTCTGGAAAGCGGCATGCAGATTTGTTCGGATGCAGTTGTCATGGACGGCACACTGGAAGTCAACGAATCCCTCCTCACCGGAGAATCGGATGCGGTTTCCAAAAAAACGGGGGACGATCTGCTCTCCGGCAGTTCTGTGATCAGCGGCAAATGCCGGGCACGTGTCATTCATGTGGGAAGCGATAACTATGCTTCGAAAATCGCCAGAGAAGCCAAAAAGTCCAAGGCAATCAGCTCCGAGCTGGTGCTCTCTATGCGTCGCGTGACAAAGCTGACGGGATTTCTCATCGTGCCTCTGGGAATATTGCTGTTCATACAGTCATTTTTCTTTGACGAACGGGGAATGTATGACGCTGTGGTCACCACTTCTGCCGGCCTGCTGGGCATGCTGCCGAAGGGATTGTATCTGCTGATCAGCATTGGCCTGGCTGCCGGAATTGTCTCCCTGTCCAAGAAGCATGTACTGGTGCAGGATCTCTATTCACTGGAAAATCTGGCGCATGTCGATGTGCTTTGCCTGGATAAGACTGGTACACTGACCGAGGGCAGAATGCAGGTGGAGGACACCATATTCTTCCCGGATGCGGACACCGAAGAATTTCAGCAGCGCATGGGCAGCTTTCTGTCTCAAACTTCGGATAACAATGCCACCTTTCAGGCGTTGAGCAGCTATTTCCCTGGTGCGGAAACTTATACGCGGACAGCAGATATTCCCTTTTCCTCGGATCGGAAATGGAGCGCCATGACGTTTTCAGACGGCGCAACTCTTCTGGTGGGCGCACCGGAAAAGCTGTCTCCAAAGCCGCTGCCGGATGCAGTACAGTCGCATATGGCTGCCGGAAAACGGATTCTTCTGGTGGGTATCACCACAGAGCCGGTGACAAAGGAACAGCCGCTGCCGGCGCTGAAACTGCTGGCTGCGGTGCTGATTGTGGATCCCATCCGGAAGAATGCCTCTGCGGCCATGGCGTATTTTCGGAGCGAGGGCGTAGCGGTAAAGATTATTTCCGGAGACAATCCGGTCACGGTGTCGGCCATTGCAGCGAAGGCAGGCGTGCCCGGCGCGGAACACTACCTGGATATGAGTCAACTGGAAGCGGACGCATCCATGGATGAAATTGCCGAGACGTACTCTGTCTTTGGACGCGTTACACCAACGCAGAAAAAGCAACTGGTTGAAGCGCTGCACCGGAAAAAGCATACCGTTGCCATGACCGGAGACGGCGTAAATGATCTGCTGGCGCTGAAAGAAGCGGATTGCAGCATTGCGGTCGGTCAAGGAAGTGATGCTGCCCGTCAGGTGGCACAGCTGGTATTGCTGGACTCTGACTTTTCTGTGCTAAAGGATGTCCTGATGCAGGGACGACGTGTAGTTAACAATCTTACTAAATCTGCTGGCGTATTCTTCATTAAAACGCTGTATTCCATTTTGCTTTGTGCGCTGTGCCTGCTGACAAATGCGCCGTTCCCGTTTGTGCCGATTCAGATTACCCTGATCGATCTGGTGATTGAGGGCTATCCCTCCTTCTTCGCCTCCTTTGAGCAAAATTCACAGAAGGTCACGACCCGGTTTCTGCCGGAGGCTATTCGCCGTGCGGCACCGAACGCCATTTCCATTGCCCTGTGTTTTGGCATCTATCTGATCCTTCACGCCTGTGGTATTCTGGGGGCATCCGGGGAGAATACCCAGGCAAATGCCCTGCTGTTTTTGCTGATTGGCACTGTGGGCATCCTGGGTGTTTTCAAGATGTGCTGCCCCTTCAATAAGCTCCGGGGCTTTCTGTGCATCACAACCGGTATTGGCTATTATGCCGCCGTTGCCCTGTGCCTGTGGCTGAAAAATCACTGGCTCTGTGTGGATATTCTCCACATGGCCGTCCCCACCGGAAGCACGTTGCTGTTCCTGCTGGGATTTGCGGCGCTCAGTCTTGTGACAGAGCGAGTTCTGGCACTGACACTGTTCCGTCCGGACAGCCGCCTGTCTGCAAGGCTGCGAAAATGCCTTTCCTGAAAAAGGGAGCGGTGACACAGATTACTTTTGCGAACCGGCTTGACATCCGGTGAGAAATATGCTATGATAAACAAAACGCAGAGATGAGGAAGAGTAATCGGGGCGTGTCCGGTGCAGAGAGGTTCTGGCTGGTGAGAAGAATCCCGGCACCCCGATGAATACCCCTCGGAGCGGATTTCTGAACAGCAGTAGGGAACTCCGGGTACGCCCGTTACAGCGTCTTTGAGGTTCGGCTTGTGCGGCACATGCGGTGCATGCCGGATAAATTGAGGTGGTACCACGGTAATCAGAGCCGAAGCGCGGCTTTTGTCTATCGTCCTCTGGAACAAATTATTCCGGAGGGCGTTTTTTTGCCTCCGGGGAAAGAGGGAAAACATATGACCGTATTTGAAGAACTGAAGCGGCGGGGACTCATTGCCCAGATGACAGACGAAAAGGAAATTGAAGAGCTGGTCAATGCCGGAAAGGCAACCTTTTACATCGGCTTTGATCCTACCGCAGACAGCCTGCATGTAGGCCATTTTATGGCGCTGTGTCTGATGAAGCGTCTCCAGATGGCAGGCAACAAGCCCATCGTCCTCATCGGCGGCGGAACAGCCATGATCGGTGATCCGTCCGGCAAAACCGATATGCGGAAGATGATGACAAAGGAAACCATTCAGCACAATGTAGACTGCTTTAAAAAGCAGATGAGCCGTTTCATTGACTTTGGAGATGATAAGGCTATCATTGTAAACAACGGGGACTGGCTGCTGGATCTGAACTATGTGGACGTGCTCCGGGATGTGGGCGCGCATTTCAGCGTAAACCGGATGCTCTCTCACGAATGCTATAAGCAGCGGATGGAGCGCGGTCTGACTTTCCTGGAATTCAACTACATGATCATGCAGAGCTATGACTTCTACAAACTGTTCCAGGATTACGGCTGCAACATGCAGTTCGGCGGCGATGATCAGTGGGCCAATATGCTGGGCGGTACAGAACTCATCCGCCGGAAGCTGGGCAAGGATGCCTACGCGATGACCATTACCCTGCTGCTGAACTCTGAGGGCAAGAAGATGGGCAAGACCGAAAAGGGCGCAGTATGGCTGGATGCAGAAAAGACCACACCGTACGAGTTCTATCAGTACTGGCGGAATGTTTCCGACCAGGATGTCATCAAGTGCCTGAAGCTGCTCACCTTTGTGCCCATTGAACAGATTGAAGAGATGGAACGCACACTGGAAGGCCAGCAGCTGAACCAGGCGAAGGATCTGCTGGCATACGAGCTGACAGAGCTGGTGCACGGCAAGGAAGAAGCCGAAAAGGCACAAGCTGCTGCGAAGGCAGTATTCGGCGGCGGCGGAGACAATGCCAATATGCCGACCACTGTTCTGAAGGCGGAAGATCTCACAGACGGCGGCATCGGCATTCTGACGCTGATGGTACGCTGCGGACTGGCACCGTCCAACGGCGAAGCACGCCGGCTGGTACAGCAGGGCGGCGTCTCTGTCAATGATACAAAGGTGACAGATCCCAAGAGCGTGATCTATCCGGAAGCAGAGACCATCCTCCGGAAGGGCAAGAAGGTATTCCATAAGGTGGTTGTAGAAGCGTAACAATCAAATTGTGTGACGCGTGTAAACAAAGGGCAGCATTCCAAAAACCAGGGGTGCTGCCCTTTTTGAAAACTGGAGCAAGCAGCGTTTCTCCGGACTCTACGCAGCGCAGGTTGTCAGAAGGGGAAAAGTCTGGTATACTAGGGCTTGTTCTTGCAGGAACCCGAAAATTCAAACAAACAGGAAACCCAGGAAAGGAGTCGGTTGAGAATGAATCCTTATGTAACCGGACAGACCATTCAGATGCTGCGGGAAAAGCGCGGCCTGAACCAGAAGCAACTGGCAGAACTGCTCTTTGTTAGTGATAAAACCATTTCCAAATGGGAAACCGGAAACGCGTCTCCCGGCACGGGGCAGGGGATGGCTCTATTACTGCTGCAATCAGCACGGCTTGTTCCGTATGCCCCTGCCGCCATATCGAAACAGCAAAGTGCGGTAAAATAACAGGTTCTAAAAAGCGTATCTGTTCTCCGTGTGGAAAAAACAGATACGCTTTTCATTTTATGAAATGGATGAAGTGCCTGAATTACTGGGGCAACTCTTCTTTCAGGAAGTCTGTAAAGGTAATATCCCGTCCGGCAAACCGCATCGAGTAATATTTCAGGGTGAGGAAGGCATCATTGATGGAAATTGTGTCGTCTGCGTCTACATCAGCAGCTTTTTCATTGGAACCTTCCGGCAGTGTGCCGCCGGCGAAAATCGTAGCGTAGTAGTTTAAGATCTGATATGCATCACTGATATCAATATTGCCGTTGTTGTCAATGTCTCCCAGGGAGTAGGACTTCCACAGCATCTGCACCCGGCGGTTCAGAACAACGCCGCCGGCCGGTGTAAACTGCGCATCGTCAGCCTCTGCCTGTACCGGATTTTCTTCATCATCCGAAAAGGTAAGATCATAGACATACTGTGTCTTTCCGGAAATGGTGTCCTCTGCATGCGGATCGGCAATCAGGATTCCCTCTTCGGTATAGACAGTGCCCTTGGTGTCCAGGGCAGAAATGGTGATGGTATAGGCAGAGCTATAAATGTTGTTGAGAAAATCTGCCTGGTATACCGTTTCAAACTGTGACGGATCCTGGGGGCACTCAGAATAGCTGAGGGCATAGCGGTAATCGGTAACGGCAGAGCCTTCCTGAGGCTTTAGCTCGTCCTGATAGTAGATCACCGTGCCTTCTGCTGAATGATGAGAAATGGTGACCATTACCGGATTGTCGTGGATGATCACAGAAATTTCGCCCATGATCTGGCTCTCCGGAAGCGGCTTTTTTGTCACATTGCCGTTTTCGTCTGTTACGTCATAGTACAGCGCTTTGCTCCAGGGCATTTCCACTACCGGGATGGTTTCTTCTTCTGTCGGTTCTTCTGCCAGCACAGAAAACGGAGAAATCCAGGCGGAAGTGCACAGACATGCGGCGCACAGCAGCGCAGAAATAGAACGCTTCATGTTGAAATCCTTTCCTGAAAAAATGCCTGCATCCAGTCAGACCGGGCGGCATCATACGATACAATTTTACTGCATGTGCCAGAATGAATGGCACAAAACTGCTTTTATTATACCATGGGAAAGGGATTCTGTCAAGTTCCTGCACAGGGGCTTTTTCAGAAATGCGCGCAAAATGCTTGACAATTATTTTTCCCTATGTTATACTTTAAAATACGGGCATTTTGCAAAAATCCCCGTAACTTACGGAAAAAGGAAGGAAACTGCAATGAAGTTAGGTATGGTCGGGCTGCCCAATGTGGGAAAGAGCACGTTATTTAATGCATTGACAAATGCCGGCGCAGAATCGGCGAACTATCCGTTCTGCACCATTGAAAAAAATGTGGGAATTGTTTCTGTTCCGGATGCACGTCTGGACAAGCTGGCAGAAATGTATGAACCGGATAAATTTACACCGGCAACACTGGAATTTGTAGACATTGCCGGCCTGGTAAAGGGTGCCTCCAAGGGTGAGGGACTGGGCAATAAATTCCTGGGAGATATCCGAGAAGTGGATGCCATTGTACACGTGGTGCGCTGCTTTGAAGATGATAACATCATCCATGTAGACGGCCGCATCAATCCGGCTTCTGACATTGAAACCATCAATCTGGAACTGATCTTTTCCGATATGGAAATGGTGGCACGCCGCATTGACCGTACCAAAAAGGCGCTGAAGGGCGATAAGAAGCTCCAGGCACAGGTGGATTTCCTGGAACGTCTCCAGCAGCATCTGGAAGAGGGCAGGTCTGCGCGGGGATTTGATTTTACAGAGGACGAACTGGACTGGATCCGGGATATGCCGCTGCTTTCTGCCAAGCCGGTGATCTATGCGGCAAATATGAGCGAAGAGGATTTCCGCAACGGTGTGGACAAGAATGCACACTATCAGGAAGTCAAGCAGATTGCTGAGGCAGAGCATGCCGCAGTACTGCCGATTTGCGCCAAGATTGAAGAAGATATCGCCGATATGGATGCAGAGGACAAGTCCATGTTCCTGGAAGATCTGGGACTGGAAGAGTCCGGCCTGAACCGGATTATCCGGGAGGGCTATGCTCTGCTGGGACTGATCTCTTACCTCACTGCCGGCAAGCAGGAAGTACGCGCCTGGACAATCACCAAGGGAACCAAGGCACCCCAGGCAGCCGGAAAAATTCACACGGATTTTGAAAAGGGCTTTATCCGGGCAGAAGTGGTTTCCTATGATGATCTGATGTCCTGCGGTTCTATGACTGCCGCAAAGGAAAAGGGTCTGGTTCGGCTGGAAGGAAAAGAGTATGTCATGCAGGACGGCGACATTGTGCTGTTCCGCTTTAATGTATAAGAACCTGCCTTCACAAGCGTATACACGTGTCTTTTCGGCAAATTTTGCTGCATACTGCGTGAAAAATACTTGCCGGACGATAGTCTGCCTGCGTATTTTTGCCTTGTCTGCAACAAAATTGTGCTCGAAAATTCACATATATTTCTTATGAAGGCAGGTTCTAAGAGTCAGCTTAGATACGAAGAAATCAGGAAAACGCCGGAAGGTTTTTCGGCAGTCAAACGAGGCGGTGCGACAAGAAAGCGCACCTGCCTCGTTTTTCACGCTTGCATGCAGGAAAGGAAGTTGTGCGTATGAAGATCAAACAAAAGAAAATTTCTGTCTTTGAACTGGAATCGGTGCCCCGTGCCGTGGCCGCGCTGGCGGTTCCGTCGGTGCTGAGTATGCTGGTGACGGTGCTGTACAATATGGTGGACACTGTCTTTGTAGGGCAGACACACGATCCCTACCAGATGAATGCCGTCTCCATGGCAACGCCGATTTTCATGATTCTCATGGCCTTTGGCAATTTGTTCGGCATTGGGGGATGCGCTTTTATTTCCCGTTCCCTGGGTGCTAAAGAATACGGCCGGGTGAAGAAAATCAGCAGCTTCAGCTTCTGGGGCTCTGTGGCAATCGGCCTGATCTGTACTTTTATTATGACGCTGGGCGTGGGCTGGATTCTGCCGCTGCTGGGAGCAGATGCAGCCACCAATATTGCCGGCATATCCGGAGATCTGTCACCAGAAGAGACACAGCGGCAGATTGACAATTTCCGGAATCTGGAACAGTACACGCGGGACTATCTGTTTTACATTGGCGTGGGTGCCATTCCTACGGTACTCAGCAGTGCCATGAGCAATCTGGTAAAGGGTGAGGGCGCTGCAAAGGTTTCTATGGCCGGCATGATGATCGGTGCAATTACCAACATCATTTTGGATCCCATTATGATTCTGGCCATGGGCATGGGTGTCAAGGGCGCGGCCATTGCCACCAGCATCGGCAATACTGTGGCTACATTGTTCTATCTGGGATACCTGAAATTCAGCCATACCATGCTTACCCCGAATCCCAAGCAGATCGGCGTAAAGCATGGAATTTTTACCGGGGTATTTTCTGTGGGAATTCCGATGTTCTGCACCAATCTGCTGATGAGTCTGTCTAACTTGCTGCTGAACCGGCTTTTGAATCACATTGACGTGCTGGCTACCGGCGGCATGGGAATTGCAATGAAGGCCAATATGCTGGTGGTATTTTTACAGCTGGGCATTGGCATTGGTATTCAGCCTCTGGTGGGATTCCACTACGGTGCACGGAACTTTGCAAAAATGACGAAGGTGATTCGGTTCAGCATGTGCTGTACGCTGGTGCTGGGCACCATTATGACAGCGCTGTATTTCTTGTTTACGGAGCCTATCGTCAGCATCTTTATGACGGCTGGTTCTTCCGGATCGGCAGCAGATGTGGCGGCGCAGCAGGGCTATGCTGTGAAAATGCTTCGGGCACTGATGGTTTCCGGGCCGTTCCTGGGAATTATCTTTGTTAACAACAACGCCTTTCAGGGCATGGGACGGGGTCTGGCTTCTCTGATTCTGTCTGTCAGCCGTCAGGGTCTGATCTTCCTGCCAGTGCTCCTGATCGCCAATGCACTGGTTGGGCTGGACGGTCTGATTTTTGCGCAGCCGATTGCGGATATCTGTTCTGTAATCATGGCGCTGATCATGATGGAAATGATCAAGAAAAAGGAACTGCGTCAGCTGAAACCGGGAATCCGGGCATAAGAACCTGTCTTTATAAGACAGGTGTATACGCTTGTGAAGACAGGTTCTAAAATCACAGGGCAGTCTGGAAATCCATGCAGACTGCCCTTTTTCTATTTCATAATATTCACAAAAAGTCCATCTAAAAATACGGAAAACTGCTTGTATACCCGACAGAATAGTGTTATACTAAAAAAAGAGTACACCAAATCGGCACATATCGGCACATATATTTGAAAAAATGTGCCGATTTGGAACATATGCTCGAAAATATAGCCTATGAGAGAAAGAAGAGCGGATACTATGACAAAAATTACAATTTTTTCCGGCTTTTTGGGTGCCGGCAAGACAACTCTGATCAAAAAACTGATCTCAGAAGCATATACCGGCGAAAAACTGGTTTTAATTGAAAATGAATTTGGCCAGATCGGCATTGACGGCGGCTTTTTGCAGGATGCCGGTGTGGAAATCACAGAGATGAACTCCGGCTGCATTTGCTGTAGTCTGGTAGGCGATTTCGGAAAGGCACTGCTCCAGGTACTGGAACAGTATCACCCGGATCGGATTATCATTGAGCCGTCCGGTGTCGGAAAGCTCAGCGATGTCATTCGTGCTGTGCAGAATATCCATGCCCATGATGTGGAACTGGACGGCTTTACCACTGTGGTAGATGCCAAGAAGTGCAAGATGTATCAGAAGAATTTCGGCGAATTCTTCAACAACCAGATCACCTATGCAAGCTGCCTGATTCTGAGCCACACTGCCGGCCTGTCTCAGGAAAAGCTGGATGACTGTGTACACCGTCTGCGCGCCTGCAACGAAAAGGCACCGATTGTCACCACGGATTGGGACAAGCTCACCGGTGCACAGCTGCTGGACGCAATGACACAGAAGAATACCCTGGATGATGAATTGCAGGCGCTGCTGGAAGAGGCGGCAAAGCATGACCATCACCATCATCATGATCACGACCATGAAGAAGAACATGATCATGAACACGAACATCACCACGACCATGATCACGATGAACACGAGCATGAACATGGCAAAAACTGCACTTGCGGCTGCCATGACCACGATCACGACCACGAGCACGAGCATCACCACCATCATGCGGATGATGTATTCACCAGCTGGGGCGTGGAATCTGCGAAAACCTATACCAAGGAAGAGATCACAGCCGCACTGGAAGCGCTCTCGGATGCAGGCACCTATGGCATGATTCTCCGGGCAAAGGGAATTGTTCCGGCAGAAGACGGCACATGGATTCACTTTGACTATGTACCGGGCACACCAGATGTCCGCTCCGGCAGCGCCGGCACAACCGGACGTCTCTGTGTGATCGGCTCCGGCATCCAGGAAAAGGCGCTTGCTGCACTGTTCCGTGCAGAAGCCTGACGCATTAGAAAAAGGAGGCTTGTATCATGCCGGGAAAACAGCCCCAGGAAACAGATGTACCGGTATATCTGTTTACGGGATTTTTAGAGGCCGGAAAGACCAAGTTTATTCAGGAAACCCTGGAGGACAAACGCTTTAATTCCGGAGAAAAGACCATGCTGCTCCTGTGCGAAGAGGGCGAGGAGGAATATGATATCTCCGCAATGCCCTGCCAGGACATCTATATCCGCACCATTGAAGAACCGGAGGAGCTGAATCCGCAGCATCTGGAAGCGCTCCTGAAAGAATGCGGCGCATCCAGAGTTGTGCTGGAGTACAACGGCATGTGGCAGCTGGCGCAGCTGTTCCAGAATATGCCGGATGACTGGGCAGTTTATCAGGAAATGTTCTTTGCGGATGCATCTACATTTATGCAGTATAACGCCAATATGCGCAGTCTTGTGGTAGACAAGCTGAACACCTGCGAACTGGTTGTCTTTAACCGGTTTGAAAAGTCTATGGATAAGATGGAATTCCATAAGATCGTCCGCGGTGTCAGCCGCCGCACGGATATTGCCTATGAATATTCCAACGGCCAGGTAGAATATGACGAGATTGAGGATCCGCTGCCGTTTGACATTGACGCACCGGTGATTCAGCTGGCAGATACGGACTATGCTCTGTGGTATCGGGATATTATGGAGGATCCGAAGAAGTATGACGGAAAGACAGTGTCCTTCCGGGGCATTGTGGCAAGAGACCCGAAGTTCCCGCCGGCTACCTTTGCAGTCGGCCGCCATGTCATGACCTGCTGTGTGGAGGATATCACTTACAGCTGCGTTGTGGCAGAATGGGAAAAGGCCGATATGCTGCAAACGCGGCAATGGGTACAGGTGACCGGAAAAATCCACGTGCAAAAGCATAAGCTTTACCGGGGAAAAGGCCCTGTGCTCCAGGTGCAGAATGTGGTAATGACCAGTGCACCGGAACAGGAAGTCGCAACCTTTTATTGATGAAATCCCAATGAAACGGCACGGAAAACCGCTTGTGAAGGCGGTGCTCCGTGCCGTTTTTTGCAAGTGTATATATGTGCCTTGGAAAGAAAGGTTTTAAAATTATGGGGAAGATGTAACCTTTTGCCGGGTTTTGGTATCTATATTTGTGCAGGGTGTATTTCAGCGTGTCTGCATACTTCTGGAAGTCAAAATACCAGAAGATTTCCAACGCTTTTTCTGCATCAATTTGACGAAGAAAAAATTTTTTCAGACGCTTGACAGAATACAGGATGTGTGCTATACTATACCTGCAAAAGCGTTGTATCTTATATACAACAGTTAAAACAGTGAAAAAGCGATGTTGAAAAGCGTTGCTCTTTACAGGAGGGTAAAGAATGGGAAAGTCGAAAAAAATCATAATCGGCTCGGTGGCCGGTGTCACAGCTGCGGCTGTGGGTGTCAGCGGATTTTTGCTGTGGAAGAACCATCAGAAAAAGAGTACGGCAGACGGCATTGCCTATGTCAGCTCGGTGTCGGATATCAATACGGCAGCTGCGACTGTCTCGGATCTCCGGTTTTCTGGGGTGGTGGAACCCCAGGAGACCAAGGAAATCAAAATCGATACCTCGAAGACCATCTCAGAGGTTTCTGTAAAGGAAGGCGATCATGTAGAAGCCGGAGATGCCTTGTTTACCTATGACATTGCGTCCATGAAACTGGAACTGGAACAGGGCAACGTAGAAATTGAGCGGATGCAGAACGAGATTGCGTCCAGCCAGCAGCAGATTACCCAGCTGGAATCGGAGAAGAAAAGCGCCAGCGCAGACGATAAGCTGAGCTATACCACGCAGATTCAGTCTCTGCAAACGGATATCGCCAAGACGCAGTATGACATCAAAACCAAGCAGATTGAACTGGACAAGCTGAAAAACACGATTGACAATGCGGTGGTTAAAGCAGATTTTGCCGGCACAGTGCAGTCTTTGAAAACAGTGGAACAGCTACAGTCTGACGGCGGCGATGTGATCATGAAGATCATGTCAGACGGGGAATATCGGGTAAAGTGCGTGGCCAGTGAGCAGAATCTCTACATGCTCTCCAAGGATGAGACCATGACCCTTTCTTCCCGGACGGATGATACCACCTGGACGGGAACCATCAGCGAGATTGGTACGGAACCGGTGAGCAATGATCAGAGCACCATGTATTACAGCAGCAGTGATGATATGACAACCGCCTCCAAGTATCCGTTTTATGTAACACTGGATTCCGGTGACGGCCTGATGCTTGGACAGCATCTGCTGGTTTCGCCCAGTGACGGAGGTACGGTGGAGAAGAGCGGTATCTGGCTGTACACCGGTTATGTGGTCACTGAGGAAGACGGCACGTCCTATGTCTGGGCAACGGATCAAAAAGACCGTCTGGAAAAACGAAAGGTGGAAGTGGGACAGACAGATGATATCATGGGAGACTGTGAGATTGTCAGCGGCCTGAAGGAATCGGACAAGATTGCTTATCCTTCTGACTCCTATCAGGAGGGCATGAAAACCACCACCAATTCGGAAGAAGCAACACCGGAAGAAGACAGCGATACGGACGGATCCGATGACAACAGCGTAGAGCCGGATTTGGAAGAGAGCGGCTATCTGGATGAAAACGGAAACCTGATAGAGGACGGCGAGTTCCCGGATGAAGGGGACGCTGGCACAGACGGCAGCGAGAATGCCGCTTCCAATGACAGCAGTGCAGACGGCGAAGCGATCGGAGAAGACAGCGATACCGCAGACAGCGAAATCAGTGCGGCAGACAGCGCAGACGCAGAGGAAGGCGGTGCAGCGGATGGTAATTGAGCTAAAGGACATCTGCAAGTCCTATTTACAGGGGAAAGAGCCGGTTCCGGTGCTCCACCACATTGATCTCTCTGTAGAAGAGGGAGAATATCTGGCGATTATGGGGCCTTCCGGCTCTGGAAAATCCACCCTGATGAATGTGATTGGGCTGTTGGATCAGCAGACCAGCGGCACTTATCTCTTTGATGGGCAGGACATGGCAAAGTGCACAGACAACCAGCTCTCCGGAATCCGGAATGAGAAAATCGGCTTTGTCTTTCAGAACTTCAATCTGCTGCCCCGGCAGTCTATTCAGGAAAACGTGGCGCTGCCGCTGCTGTATGCCGGTGTGCGGAAAAAAGAGCGGATGCAGCGTGCCAAGGAAATGCTGGGGCGTGTGGGGCTGGAAGACCGTGTGACGTTTCGCCCTACACAGCTTTCCGGCGGTCAGAAACAGCGCGCGGCAATTGCACGGGCAATGGTGAGCCATCCCCGGCTGCTGCTGGCAGATGAGCCTACCGGTGCACTGGACACACGCTCCGGAGAGCAGGTCATGGAACTGTTTCAACAGCTCCACGAAGAAGGCGTTACCATTGTCATGATCACCCATGAACCGGAAATTGCCCGGCATGCCCAGCGGATTGTCACCATTCGGGACGGCAAGCTGGAACAGGGCGGTTATTCCGGCACACAGCAGGAGGTACTGGCATGAAAACAGGAAAAAAGATTCTGGCAGGTGTGATCTGCGTTGCAGTCATTGCCGGCGGCGGTACCGGCGGAATTCTGTTTTACCGCAGCCGTCAGGCAGAAAAGCATAAGGTGGATGTCTATGCGGTTTCCTCTCTGGCGGACGGCTATTGGGGAGATGACCTCACCATGGACGGAACGGTTGTGGCCGGCGATGTGCAGAACGTAATTCTCGGCAATGATCAGATGATTGAAAAGGTGCTGGTGAAAGAGGGTGACCATGTAACTGCCGGGACACCTTTGATTCAGTACGATCAGACGGCGGCTGCCCTGGATGCGGCGCAGAAGAAAACCGCACTGGCAGTGGCCGAGGACAATGTGCGTCAGCAGGAAAAGGAATTGGAACGGATCAAAAAGCTGAAGCCATTGGAGGAAGCGCCGGCAGAACCGGATTATCCCGATTACCCTGATGATCCGGATGTGCCGGACGATCCTGACGCACCGGATACGCCGGTTTCTACCCTGGCGGAAGTAAGCGCCCTTACCCAGGCGGCGGCTGGGAGCGGCAGTGCAGAGGATCCCTATCAGTTTTCCTGCACCGGTGCCACCGTGGTAAAGCAGGCTGTGCTGGAACAGCTGAAAAATACCGGCGGCTGTGCTGTGTTTGTGGTGTATGACACCGCTGGAAACAGCCTGTATGCATGGCTGGTAAAGGGAAGCGATTTGTCTGCGGCAGTGCTCTCAGACTGGACGCTGGGCAGCCAGGTAACTGTGACAGAGGATGGCGGTGTGCAGATTCACGGCGGCGGCAGCTGGTATGGCACAATACAGGTGGGCGGCGATCTTACCTATGACCCCATCTCAGAACCCCATACAACTACGCCCGCGGTGACCACCGATGCCGGGACGCATACCCAGACGGAAACGGACACCACACCGGCAGAGCCGGAAACCAGCACGGAACCGCAGGCTGCGCCCACTGCTGTGATACGGCCGATGGCGGCGATTGTGCCCCTGGCAAGCACGGCTTCCAGTGATGCGGATAACTATGCATATACCCGCGCACAGCTGAAACAGAAGGCGGCAGAACAGGAAATTCAGATTCAGTCGGCAAAGATTGAACAGAAAAAAGCGCAGTTGGAATATGACAGCGCAGCCGAAAAACAGAGTAGCGGACAGGAAGTTGCAAAAATTGACGGCACGGTCACAAAGGTGGCAGAGTCGGCAGAATCTCTGGAAAAAAACGAGCCGTATCTGGTGGTACAGGGAAGCGGCGGCGTGCTCATTCAGGGAACTGTCAGCGAAATGAATCTGAAAAAGCTGACAGTCGGTTCTACCATTCAGGTGAATTCCTGGGAAAGCGGCGAGTCGGTTTCCGCAGAAGTGACCGAGGTTGGGACTACGCCGACTTCGGATTCTGGACAGAATTACGGTGAAAATCCCAACAACAGCATGTATCCCTTCCAGGCGGCGGTGACAGAAGAATCCACCCTCAGCATTGGGGATGGCATCAGCATCAGCATTTCCTCTATGGAAGAGAGCAATCATTTCTATATTCCCATGAGCTATGTGCGCCAGGAAAACGGACAGTACTATGTGATGAAAAAATCCAAGTCCGGCACGCTGGAAAAACAGGTGATTCAGACCGGAAAAATTATCAACGGCGGCTATTCCATTGAGGTGATTTCCGGCATCAGCGAGGATGACCGGATTTGCTTCCCGTACGGGAAGTATGTCACCGAAGGCGCGAAAACCAAAGACAGCGACGAGATTGCATATTAAGGAGGTGGGCATATGCTGGAAAATATCCGTCTTTCGCTACAGGGCATTCTTTCCCATAAGGTGCGGTCGATTCTGACCATGCTGGGTATTATTATCGGAATTGCAGCGATTATTGCCATTGTTTCCACGATTAAGGGCACCAATGAGCAGATTAAAAACAACCTGATCGGTTCCGGCAACAATACCGTCAATATCCAGTTGTACCAGGGGGAAAGCCCTTATGATTTCAGCTATCAGAGCGCGCCGGACGGTGTGCCGGTGGTGTCGGACAGCATCCGTTCTCAGATTCGGGATCTGGAAAATGTGGAGAGCGCTTCCTTCTACCGGACGCGTTCCTACTGTGAGAATGTGTTTTATGAGAATAGCCAGTACGGCGGCGCAATGTACGGCATTGACAATGCATACTTCGATACTGCCGGATATCAGATTCAGCAGGGAAGAGGCTTTTCCCAGACAGAATACACCGACAACCGAAAGGTGGCAATTCTGGACAACACAGCAGTAAAGAGCCTGTTTGCCGGAACTTCTCCCATTGGCAAGACTGTGGATATCAATGGGGAACCGTTTACGGTAATCGGCGTTGCCATAGAAACCAATCCGTTTGAACCAGTGATCAACTCCGTGGAGGACTATTGGACATACATGGGAACATCCGGCGGAAAGATGTTCATTCCTGCAAAGTCCTGGCCCATTGCTTATGCCTATGACGAACCGGAAAACTGCCTGTGCCGGGCATCCGATACGGACAGCATGCCGACAGTGGGTAAGAAGGCGGCCGATCTGCTGAACAGCGCCCTGCAAACACAGACAGCGGCCAGCGGCAGTGACAGCGACTCCAGTACAAAGATTCAGTATCAGAGTGAAGATCTCCTGAAACAGGCGAAGTCCCTGCAAAAGCTCAGTTCTTCCACCAACACCATGCTGATCTGGATTGCCAGCATTTCTCTGCTGGTAGGCGGCATTGGCGTTATGAATATCATGCTGGTTTCCGTAACGGAACGTACCCGTGAAATCGGTCTGAAAAAAGCGATTGGCGCGAAGAAAGGCAGCATTCTGGCACAGTTTTTGACGGAAGCGTCTGTGCTGACCAGTATTGGCGGCGTGATTGGCGTGGGAATCGGCATCGGGCTGGCACAATTGATTTCCAAGGTGGCATCTGTCCCGGTGGCAATCAGTTCTCTGTCCATTGTTGTTTCCGTTGTGTTCTCTATGGTTGTAGGCATTGTATTCGGCCTGATTCCTTCCGTGAAGGCCGCAAACCTCAATCCGATTGACGCACTGCGATATGAATAAAAAGCGGAACAGCCGATCAGGAAAGCTGTTCCGGAAAAAACCGCTCTTGTATGATGCTGGCTGCTGCCGGCGGTATAGAGCGGCTTTTTTTGCGGCATTTTAGGGAAATTGCACACACGCGCGCTTTTTTTGTGAAAGGATTCCATACATTTTTTCAAAATCTCTTGACGAACTGCGAAAAAAAGTGTATAATATAGAAAATAAGCCTTGTACAGATTCTGTAGAACGCTGTTTTGACTGCCGGGAGAAAAACTCCGGCAAAAACCATGTGGAAGGAGTATGTGTCATCAGGCACAGTGTAATGCATTATGAAAAATATCCTGTTTGCCGCATCAGAATGTGTTCCGTTTATTAAGACCGGAGGACTGGCTGACGTCGTCGGTGCTCTGCCGAAGAGTCTGGATCGGTCACAGTATGATGTGCGCGTCATTATCCCGAACTATACCTGTATTCCGTGGGAATACCGCAGTCAGTTCAAGTATGTCAGCCATTTCTATATGGACTATGGCCAGCACGTGGAAAATGTCCATGTGGGCATTATGGAATATATCTATGAAGGTGTGCACTTCTATTTTATTGATAATGAGTACTATTTCAAGTGTGACCGTCCGTACAGTGATTTCATACAGTGGGATATTGAGCGGTTTATCTTCTTCTCCAAGGCGGTTCTGGCAGCAATGCCGGTAATCGGCTTCCACCCGGATATTATTCACTGCCACGACTGGCAGACGGGTATGATTCCGGTGTTCCTGCGCAGCACATTTGCAACCCACAGCTTTTACTGGGGCACCAAGAGCATTATGACCATTCACAACCTGAAATTCCAGGGCGTGTGGGATATGCGACATTTTATCTACAATACCAATCTGCCGGACTATATGTTTACACCGGATAAGCTGGAGTTCAAGAGCGATGCGAACATGCTCAAGGGTGGCCTGGTTTATGCAGATTACATTACGACTGTAAGTGAAACCTATGCCGAAGAAATCAAGACACCTTATTACGGCGAACAGCTGGACGGCCTGCTCTGTGCCAGATCCCGTTCTCTCCGGGGTATCCTCAACGGCATTGACTATGATGTCTATAATCCGGAAACAGATTCCAAAATCAATGTGCACTATACTGTAAAGAATGCAGTTGCACAGAAGAAAAAGGCAAAGCTGGCGCTCCAGAAGGAACTGGGATTGCCGGAAGATGAAAACAAGTTTATGATTGCCATTATCTCCCGTCTGACTGATCAGAAGGGGCTGGATCTGGTAGACTGGATTGCAGACCGGATTACAGATGAGTTCACCCAGTTTGTAATTATTGGCACCGGGGAAGAGCGGTACGAGAACATGTTCCGTTATTATCAGGGCAAATATCCGGATCGGGTTTCTGCAAACATCTTCTATTCGGATCCGCTGGCGCACAAGCTCTATGCTGCCGCAGATGCAATGCTGGTACCGTCCCGGTTTGAACCGTGCGGTCTGACACAGCTGATTTCTCTTCGGTACGGCACGGTTCCCATTGTGCGGGAAACCGGCGGATTAAAGGATACTGTGGTTCCGTACAATGAGTATGAAAAGATTGGAACCGGCTTTACCTTTGCACATTATAATGCGGATGATCTGCTGTATACCATCAACTATGCCAAGAAGATCTATTTTGACCACCGGGAGGATTGGAACGATATCCTGTGCCGGGGCATGGAACAAGATTTCTCTTGGAAGAGCTCTGCATTGCAGTACCAGGGAATGTATGACTGGATTCTCCGGGGCATGCGGGACTGATGCTTTTTCGAAACGAAAAAGCTGTTAGCTGATTTTAGAAAGTCCAAGTATACATAAAAAAGCCGTTGTGGGATGTGAGATTATCCTGCGGCGGCTTTTTTGTATGACGCATAGTTTCTTGCATAACATGGCATGGAAAGACAACGAACAAGCATAAAATAAAAGCCGCCCCGAAGTACTGTAACTTCGGCGGCGGTTTCCTGTTTTGTACTGCCGGTTTTTGTGCCAAGATTGCTGTACTATTGCTTTTCTTATAAAACCAAAAAGCACGCAATCCCGGAAACACCCCGAAACTACGTGCAAATTCTTGGAGCTGTTAACCAGATTCGAACTGGTGACCTCTTCCTTACCAAAGTGAAGAAACGCCTTTTCAACTCTTTTCAATTTCGTTGAAACCAACGCATTTCCCATGCTTTTTCGTTTCCGCTTGTTGAAGTCTGTTGCCTTCTGTAGTGCCCTAACCGACTTTTAGTGCCCTCATAGTGTCCTCGATCTGATCGGCGGTGCCCTGCTGCATATCCCGCAAAGGCGAACCCGCCCATTTTTGAGCAGCTTGCTTTGTGCGTGGTGAAATCCCGCAAAGGGGACTATTGCTCATTTTTGAGCGAAAGCTGTGCCGCCAGAGCAGGCTCCACGGTCTAACCTAGCGTAAACCCGCCCCAGAAAAGCCTTGTGCTGCTCTCTGAGCCGTTCTGCCTGCTCTTTCGGAAAGGAACCAGAGGAAACACAAGGCGGCTCTGCGGGGCTTGTGGTGGTGTCTATGTGCATTTCTGCGTACAAGCGGCTTTTCTGTTGCGTGAGATCGGCACAGAATTGTGCCCACTCCACAAAATTGCGGAGCGGTACGAAACTACAACCCGTCAATTTGTCGCCCAGTTCTCAACACGACCGGTCAAGTTGTCTTGTCGCCCAGTCCCCAGCGACAAGGGCGTAACTCTGGCGGACACCCTGAAACGGGGTAGTGCAAAAGGGAGTAGCGAAACACGACACCCTCGCAAAGGATAGGAACGAACTTCCGCCCCTTGTGCTGCTGACCGGAGCCGGATTCCGTGCATCTGTCCAGAGAGGCAGCACGAAAAATATAAACTTCGGGATTTTTTTCAGAGGCATGCACCCACGCAGAGAGGCTCTGTGCGGCTCTGTACGGCGTTTTCCTGTGCCGGGCGGCAGCTTTCCTGTGGAGCAGGTCAAGCGGCTTACAAGGGCGTACAGCGTGTGAAAAATGATGTGAGTGAAACTCATACCACCGACGATGTGCCGCCTGCGAAATGTTGAGAAATGTTGAGGCTTTCAAAAAGCACAAAAAGCTATTGCTCATTTTTGAGCAGCAAGACTTTTGGACAATTTTGTCCGAAAGTTTTTCCGGTTTTTCGGAAAAATAAAAAAGCAGACGCTGCCGCCTGCCCTGGGAGAGGGGGTGTTATGCTGTTGCTTCAAGTTCCTTCTGCATTTCCAGAAGAAACTGATAGTGCTGGTGGTAGTGATCCCATGCGGCCTGTTTCATCCGGTTTTGCCAGGTGATATCCTGCCGCATATGCTCCAGATAGCAAAAGAAATACGGGTCAGAAAAATAGGTTTTCAACTTCGGCCGCCATTCTTCGGGAAGCGGTGTGTCACAAAGAATCCAGAACACCAGCGGCAGGCAATGTTCCTCCAGAGACATGCATTTGCTGCACGGCCGGATACAGGTTCGCAGAAAAAAGTTGTCCATTGCACGCCGAAAAACGAGATACCACTCCTGCCGGGATAAGGTGAACATGTTCTTTTCCGGTGTCCGGTCTGGCAGTTTCATTGCCTCCTTTTTAAAATCTGCTAAGAAAGACAGTTTCAGCAGTCGGTTTACGTCCGCTTCGTGTAATTGCTTTAAAATTCCCATGGTGTTTCCTTCCTTTCTGGGGGTTCCGGTTGTTTTTTTTGCTTCCGCAAAAGCCGTTTCGGTTTTCTCCTGCTCTCTGGGTGCGTTTTCCGCGCTTGGCGCTTTTGCTGTCTATATTATATCACTAATCCTGGAGACATTCAATAGGCATATATCACAAATATTAGTGATGCTATTTGTTGATTTTGTCACTTGAAATAGTGATGCCACTGTGTTATAATGTGTATCGTGGAGAAGTGGGCACAATAAAAAAGCCCGCCTGTTCCATGGAAAAGAGGTGGAAACAATGCCGATCAAGTATAACAAGCTAATCAAACGTATGCAGGAAGCAGGCATTACAAGCTACACGATAAAACGGGATAAGATCATAGGGCAAGCAACGTATAAGAAAATCATGGAGGGCGGCGATATTGACACTAGAACAATCGCCAAACTCTGCAAAGTGCTGCATTGTCAGCCCGGCGATCTCATGGAGTACACAGAGGAGGAGCACACTTGAAACAATATACGATTATCGGCGGTGTGAACGGCGTGGGAAAAAGCAGTCTTTCCGGTGTTCTGCGGCATCAGCTGCCGGATATGGGCTTGATTATTGATCCGGACACCATTGCCGCAAAGGAATCCTGTGACCGTCTGACCGCCGGAAAGCTTGCTGTCGCCCGTGTGGAAAACTGCCTGCAAAAGGGGATTAACTTTTCGCAGGAAACCACACTTTCCGGCAGGCGTACCATTCGCACCATACAGCAGGCAAGAGAAAAAAATTACCACATTCGGCTGTATTATGTGGGCGTAAGCGGTGCAGAGGAAAGCCTTTTTCGGATTGCAAACCGTGTTCGCAAAGGCGGGCACAATATTCCGAAACAGGACGTGCTGCGGCGATATAAAAAGCGTTTCACAGACTTGGCAGAGGTGCTGCCGTACTGTGACGAAGTGCATTTTTACGACAACGAAAACGGTTTCCGAGAAGTGGCACTCTATCAGAGCGGCGAAATCATGCCTCTTGTGACACCTCTGCCCCAGTGGCTGCGGGATTTTATGGCATGGAAAGACAACGAGCAGGCATAGAACAAAAACCGCATACCACACAAAAAGCCAGCTGCACAGGGCACACACCCCGCAGCCGGCTTTTCTGTTGATTCTCTCAAATTCCTGTCAGTGCAAACGCCTTCCGCCGCCTCTGTTCAGGCGGTTTCTCTCGGTTCGTTCTCGGTTCGTTCTGTTTCCTGCAACGCGTACAGCACCGCCTGCACGGTACGAATCCCGCCCCGCAGCAGCTGGCGTTCCTGCGGCTTGTCCTCCGGTTCTGCCTCCCGTTCCAGTCGCTCCAGATGTCCGCACAAGCTAAGCAAGTACGCCTGCCAGAAGTGGCGAGCCGCCGCTGTCGTGTCCGGACAGTCTTTCCGGTATTCGTTCTGTTCTGGTCGGCGGGCTGCCTTTTTCGCAGCTTTTACCGCACGTTCCACCACCTGAAACGCTCCGGCATAATACGGGGCATCAGTGGGAATGCCGGCACGCCGGAGGGCTGCGGCAACGGGGCCGGGCGGCGGAGCAGGCGGGGCAGTCCTCGCTTTCGTCTGCCGCATGGTCTGCAAAAATTCTGTTTTTGTCAATGCTGATTCCTCCGAAATACCAGACAACCAGACAAACAGGGGAAAAGCTACGCAGTTTCGCCGTTTTTTCGTGTCTGGTCTAAAAACCCAAACAGAAACGAAACCAGACAACCAGACAAGCACGAGTTCTGTTTGTCTGGTTTTCCCTCTGTTTGTCTGGTGGTTGGATTTTCACCAGACAAGGTGAAAACCACGCAATTTCGCTGCTTTCTTGCCTGTTTGTCTGGTTGTCTTGTTTGTCTTGTGGTTTCTATTTCTGGAAATAAGGGGAGATGTAGAGCAGGCGTTTATTTTTGCTCTGCTGGTCGATTTCAATTTGATTGCCCGACTGCATCGCCTCCAGAAACGGTTCCAGTTCCTTTGCGGTTCGCAGCCCGTGGATATTCTTGACTTTTCGCTGTAGGCTGCTTACGGTGGTATACGCCTTTCCCTGTGCAAGAGTCAGATCAGCAAGCTTTTTCAAGATCGTGCTTTCCAGCCGTTCCTCCCGTGTTTCCTCCTGCTCCATTGCCTCCATCTTTTCCGAAAAGAAATACATATGGAGTTCCTTGGCACGCCGTGCGGTTTCCACGCTGACCGGCTTTGTGGCGTCTTGTGTCCAGAGCATATGCAGCACCCCGGCAATCCGCAGCACTACGCCGCCGGCTTTGCTGGCATAGTCCTTTGCCTGCTCCATGGGGTTTCCGTCGTCCATGGAATCCTCCACCGTTTGCAGATAATCCAGCATTTCCTCTGCCGCATCGTGCTCCCACAGTATCACCGGTATGGTGCTTTCCGGCTGCTGAGGCGTGTCCAGAAAACCGCCCAGCAGGTCACAGTATGCCGTTTCTGCTGCCTTGTCGATACACACACATTTCCGCACATTCCGTTTTCCTGCCATTTGCCGGGGCACACAGAACAACAGCCGCCCGACAAGTCCACGCCCCTGCAATTCGCTGTTGCTGCGGATTTCCTCGTAGAGGGTGGGCTGGGCATACAGACAGATCGACAGCAGCGGACGGCTCAGAAACATGGTACCTTTGCCCCGCAGCCGGGAAAAGGGTACTCCGTCGTATGCTGTCAGGGGCAGCTGTAGGTTTCCCGCATTGCCCCGGTTATACAGTCCGGCAAGGATTTTCAAAAAGTCCGCCTCGTCGGAGAAAATGCCGGCAGTTTCGCCGGTTCGCTCCATGAGGTTGGAGAGTGCCTCTGCGGTGGTATCCGTCGCCAGAATCTCCGGAGAGATGGGCGGCTGCTTTTCCTCCTGCTCCAGTTTGAGTGCGGTTAAATCTTCTCCCAGCTGCTGCCGCTTTTCCTGCGTGATCTTCTTTTCGCCCAGCTGCCGTTCCAGTGCCTCCGATTCCTTTTCTTTGATCTTGCAGGCGGTTTCATACGCTGCCAGTTCCTGCTTGTACACCTCCCGGCGGGCATTCTGCCAGCGATACACCGGCAGCACCGCCTTTGCAAACGCACTGCTTTTTCGTTCTCCGGGGCTGCCCACAATGACCAGATACAAGCACAGCTGCTCACTGTGCCCGCTGCCGGAGGGGTAGCTGATCTTGCACCGTCCCTGCAAACACAGAGCACACGCCGCCAGCATTGCCGCCCCGATCATGGCACGATCTACCTGTACATTCTCCGCCGCACTGTCTAAGTACCGTTCCAGCATGGGCGGGAATGCCCCACGGGGAAACGGCAGGGCGACGCTTTCCGGCTCGGTCTGGTCGCTCTGTACCGCCTGCCAGCCGCCCTCCTCTGCCTTGGTATTCGCCCGCTGCATGGTCTTTGTCAGCATGGCATACTGTTCCGGCAGCACCTTGCAAGCCTTGGCTTTCTCGTACAGTGCCGGAAGAAACGCCGTCGCCTGTCCGCTGTCCCGGCTGAGCAGGGCAGCATGGCAGAGGGTTTCCAGATGCTTTCGCAGCAGCGGCTCCGGCATCTCTGCCAGTACCTCTGACCAAGTGCCGCCCTCGATCATACCCCGGAAACTCTGGAGCATCTCTGCGGCGGTGTGCGGCTTTTTTTCTTCTGCCTTCAATCGCTCTCACCGCCTCTCACAGCCGCACCGGCACGGGTTGAATGCCGGCGGCGGGCTGTCTGCGGTCTGGCTCCGGCGTGTCTTGGCCGAGTGCCTCGCAGTTCAAAAATGCTGCGAATTTCTCTTGGTTAATGAGGTACTTCGTGCCCACACGAACGGTGAAAGCCTGTCCCGTGCTGCTCCGCGCCAGCTTTCGCACTGCATACGCTGACAAGCCGGAACGCTTTGCGGTCTGGTCAATGGTGAGCATTTCGGGGAAATTTGTTTCGTTTGTCTGCATCATAAAAAAACCTCCTGAACGCTGTGAGGCAATGCCTCCAATTGCAGTTTTCTGGGGACAGCTTCCGTCTTTTCCGGAAACCTGTTGCAATTTGTCCCTCTACCCATACCCCAAAAACGCCGGATAGTGGAACGTTTCCGTTCAACTATGAACACGAATTTACAGAAAATCCAAAGAATATTTAGAATCGGCTCTGGTTTTTCTGGATTCACAGGGCTTTGCCGTCCTGTCCGGGTGGCTTTTTTTATGCCTGCTCTGCTTGCAGAACCGCCTTCCTCATTATCGCCGCTCTTTTTGCAGTTTTTCGAAAATCTGCATTTTTTGTTTTCGCCTCTTGCCTTTGCCGTTCTGCCGTGGTATAATCCAAAGTGCACATACGAACTGATCAAAAAATTCGTGGAAACCTACCCCGACAACGAACAGGAGGCGAACAACCATGCCCAACATCACACCACGCAAGAATAAAGCCGGCGAGGTGATCTCCTACCGCATTCGTGTCAGCCGCGGCTACGACAGCGAGGGAAACAAGCTGAAACCCCACGAAATGACGTGGAAACCCAGCCCCAACATGACACCCCGACAGGCGGAAAAAGAGGCACAGCGGCAGGCGTTGCTGTTTGAGGAGCAGTGCAAAAGCGGGCTGGTCTGCACACAGCAGAACCTCACGCTTGCCGGATTTATCCCCCAGTATCTGGAAACCGTAGGCGAAACGCTTTCTCCGGCAACGTATGAATTTTATAGCAGCGTGATTCGCCGGTGCATTCTGCCTGCTCTGGGAAATCACAAGCTTTCGCAGATCAAGCCTGTGCATGTGCAGGCGTTCGTTTCCCAGCTGAACGGCATGAAATCCCAGACACCACACGCAAACAAGCCCATTTCCCCGAATACGGTCAAGCGGTATCTGTGCGTGCTGCAATCCATATTCCGGCAGGCGGTCAAGCTGGGAATCCTGCCGGAAAATCCCGCCTCTGCGGAGAAACTCACCCTCAAAAAGTCCGTAAAGCCGGAGATCGACATTTTCACCAAACAAGAGGCAGCCGCTATGCTGGAGGCCCTGGAGCAAGAGCCGCTGCAATTTCAAGTGCTGATACAGCTTGCCATTATCACCGGGGCACGGCGTGGGGAACTGGTGGCACTGCGGTTCGAGGACATCGACAAGGCGGCGAACAAGGTCACGATCTCACGGGCAGCAATCAAACTCACCGGAGAGCCGGCACAGACAAAAGCCCCGAAAGATTATGAGGTGCGTTCTATTACAGTAAGCCCCTATTGCATTGACCTTGTCCAGCTGCTGGAGCAGGAGAAACGGCGGGAACGGCTGCGGCTGGGTTCCCAGTGGCACGAGGGCGGCTGGCTGTTTACACAGGAAAACGGGGATATGATGAACCCACAAACGCCCACAAAGCAATTTTCAAAGTTTCTGAAACGGCACAACTTCCCACACCGGAAATTTCACGCACTGCGGCATACTTCGGCGACGCTGCTTTTATACGGCGGTGTTAGTCTAAAGCAGGTGCAGGGACGGCTTGGGCATGGGGACATTGAAACCACAAACAAGTACCTGCATTGCTTGCAGGAAGCAGACGAGGAGGCGGCGGGCGTGCTGCAAAGTATGCTGACAGTTAGCCGAAAGCCCAAACAGACGCAGACAAAACCCACACAGGCGAAAGCCGGGGCATAACAAAAGCCGCCGCAGGGTGCATGATACACCTTGCAGCGGCTTTCTTTTTGTCGAATTTTGCTGGACTTTGCAGGGACTTTTCGAGGGCTTAGTGCCCTCATAGTGCCCTAAGCGTATTTCCCACCCTAAAACCAAAAAGCACGCAATCCCGGAAACACCCCGAAACTACGTGCAAATTCTT
>OLOH01000365.1_pt1 | contig 34876 bp, 46 predicted proteins | sample 1673221 | NCBI WGS metagenome assembly OLOH01 (sample SAMEA3136767, study PRJEB25190) | human gut metagenome
CCCCCACGCTGGGGTTGGTCGTGAGCCGCGACGAGGCCATCGAGCATCACGTCTCCCGCAAGTATTACGAGCTTGCAGCTACCGGCAACTGCCCGGACACGGACAGGCCCGTGGTGTTCAGGTTCAAGCCGAATAAGGAGCTTCTGGGCGATGAGAAGCACCTCTTCGAGAGGGCCGACCTCGACCATATCAAGGGCAGGCTCGACGGCACCACCACGGCCTTCACGACCGAGCTTTCGGAGAAGGTGGAGAACCCGCCTTTGCCCTACAATCTCACGGTGCTGCTCTCGGACATGAGCCGCCGGTACGGATTCACGGCGTCGAAGACCCAGCAGATTACGCAGGACCTCCGCGACAAGTACAAGGCCATCACCTACAACCGCTCCGACTCGCAGTACCTCAAGGAGGAGCACTTCGCTCAGGCCCCGGTGGTCCTGCCGCAGGCCATGAGGAACCTCGGGGTGAGCTGGGAGCTGGACTACTCTATCCACTCCAAGGCGTTCAACGAGAAGAACGTCACCGCACACCACGGCATCATCCCGCAGGAGGTGGACGCGCCGGTCGATAAGATGACCAAGGACGAGGCCAAGGTCTACCGGGCCATCGTGGAGCGTTACGCGGCGCAGTTCCTCCCGCCCGCCGTCTACGACGTGAGCACGAGCACCTTCGACGTGGCTGAGGGCGTCTTCTCCGCCGTCTGCAACCGGGTCAGGGACGCGGGCTTCAAGGCCACCTTCGGCAGCGTCAGCGACGACGATGACGAGGAGCCGACGCGCAGCCCGTGGCTCGACGCGGGCGAGCACCAGCTCACCGACATCGGCTGCACCGTCACCGAGAAGGAAACCGCGCCGCCTAAGTCCTACACCGAGGGCACCCTCATCGCCGACATGGCCTCCATCGCCAAGTACGTCAGGGACCCGGAGGTCAAGGCCATCCTCAAGAAGAAGGACGACGGCAAGAAGGGTGAGCACGGCGGCATCGGCACCACGGCCACCCGCGCGGCTATCCTCGAAAAGCTCAAGGAGCGCGGTTACCTTGAGGAGGAGCATAAGGGCAAGACCGTTCTCCTCCGCTCCACCGAGAAGGCCCGCGCCTTCTACCACCTGCTCCCGCCTGAGATTGCCGGTGCCGACGTCACGGCGCGCTGGTGGGTCATCCAGCAGGACATCGCCGAAGGCAAGGCCGACGTGAACGCCCTGCAAAGGAGCGTCATTGAGGTCTTCCGTGGGCATCAGGACACCGCCTACGTCGGCGCGAGCATCCGCCCAGCGCGTCAGGTGGTCGGCAAGTGCCCGCTTTGCGGTCAGGACGTTGTGACCTTCAAGTCCAAGAAGTCTGGCAAGACCTTCTACACCTGCTCCTCGAACAAGAGCGAGCGGCAGGATGACGGCACCTTCAAGCAGGTCGAGGGCTGCGGCTTCAAGCTCTTCGGCTTCTGCGGCAAGTCGTTCACCCCCAAGCAGGCCACCTCGCTCCTCTCCGGCAAGAGCGTCGCGCTCAGGGGGTGCGTCTCCAAGGCGGACAAGTCCTTCGACTGCAAGGTTAAGATGAAGGGTGACGGCTCGCTGGAACCCATCTTCGAGGACCGGTCCGGCGGAAAGCGCGGCAAGGCAAGGAGGTAGACAGATGACCGACTACGAGCGCTACCAGCTTGAGTGGATGATTGACCACGGGCACAGCCTCGGGGAACTGATGACCGAGCTGACCAATTTGCAGAACGAGCTTGAGATGACACCCGGCGTGAACCTGACCGTTGCAGACGTGTTCGTGACGTGGGATGAGGACCATGGCTTCGGCGGCGAGGTCTGGGCCAGTGAGGCCGAGTGGCGTGATGCCGAGGGAACGAAAGGTGCGGCCATGTGGGACGAAGGAATCGAGATGGCAAAGACGGCCTACGCGCTTGATGAGGCCCTTGCGAACGGCGACACCGGTCGCATCATCGAGCTTGCCGAGCTGCTTTCGCATCAGGTCAAGGATGAGGTGAGCGGCCATGCCGAGGCCGAGGGCTGGTACGAGGAGTACGACCGTGCTACAAGCGCCGAGCACTGGAAGGTCGAGACGACGGTTGACCCCTATGGCCCCGCCGCCTTCCCCTTGAAGGTCGTACCGAGTGAGAAGACGCGCGAGGGCGTTACGATGAGCGACAGCCACAAGGTCAGTTTTGACTGGGACCTCATCGAGAAGGGACTCGAACAAGGTCTCATCACGACCTCCGTCGGCGACAGCGCCCTTTGGGTGACCATTAACGGGTATGAGTTTGTCGCGCAGGAGCAGGGCGAGTTCTACGTTGAGAAGGACGACGGCGACGTTTCACGGAATGACATCATCAACTCGATTCTCGACACCCTTGACCTCATCGAGAGGGAACCCAACGACCCCTTCTCCGCCAGTCTTATCGCTTGCGTCACCTATCTCAACGAACACGTTGACCGTTCAATAGAATCTGTATCTGACCTTGAGGTGCCGACCGTCAGCTACAAGAGCGACTACACCGGCGAGACATATATGCTCGCTCTCTATACGGACCGCTACCAGACGGGCAGCAACCTTGCTCTCGCAGCTCTCGACCTCACCGAACCGATTGAGAACGACTATGTGGAGTCTTGGGGCACGCTCTCGGTGAACCTGCCTGACGACCCCGTGGCCGCAAGCTGGTGCGCGCAGGACGGCAACATCGTCCTCGACACCAACAACAACTCTCAGGCGCTTGTGGACGCCCTTGTGTCCGCCAATATCATCGAGCTTACCGGCGAGTCGGTGCGCTCCGGCTTCTGCGCCTATCCGCTCGCTAAGATTACGCCGAAAGCCATGGATAGCCTCAAGAGCTACCCGGAAACGGTCGAGCGGATTCTCGCAGACATTCACGAAACCGTGATGTCACCCGTAGACGAGGACAGGGACCCCGGTGTCTCACTCAAGGGAGAGGCCGAGGCAATGCGTGACTCTGCAAGCCAGCTCAGTGGTGAGGATGCACCTTCGGACCACGCCTATGATAGACAGCGGTAATCATCACAGAGGAGGTATGCCATGGAAACGAGCTGGTACGGGCTTTTCGACCTTTCCCCGGACGACACCCTTGAGGTCCGCGCGGGTGACCTACAGGAGTTCATGCGCCAGCAGATGATGGGTGCCACGAACCCCGGCCTCACAGTTGTAACGGCTGATGAGCGCAGGGACAACCTCTCTGAGCTTGGGCAAAGGCTACGCGACTGCAAACACAGGGAGTTTAATGACGGCATGGATGTCGAGTATGCCATCGAGGAGGCCATCGGTTACGACGGTGGCAGCATCGACGGCCTATTTGACAGGCTCGCGGACCTTGTAGGGGCGAGCGAGGCTGCCCAGCCGGAGCGTGACGATGAGGTCTTCTGCACGATTCGCTGGTCGCGAACTGACATCCTTGATGCCATCGAGAACGCCTGCGGCGTGCGGCTCGACCGCGACGTTGACGACCCGACGGAAGCCGAAGAGATTGTCAACTGCGTCATCGACGCCGTTCAGAAGGGGCTTGAGGAACGCTCCACCGAGTTCGGCTGGGAGGTCATCGACACCCTCATGCCGGACGGCGCTCTGGACCGGGCGCTCGAAATCTCCGACAAGTCGGCAGAGAGGGACCTCACGGCAGAAAGGAACGAGGCCAGCCCCTCTTATCGGAGCGCCGTCATCGACGCCCTTGGGAAGGCTGGCTGGAAGGTTCGCGGGAACGATGCCGGAGACCTTTTCTCCCTTTCCTATCGCTCCCCGCAGACCGACCGTGAGTTTGCCGTCGTGCTCAACATGAGGGGCAAGGACGCCGACGCCCCGAGCGCTTGGATTCAGGCTGCGATGGATGCCACGACAGACGACTCCGTTCTCTGGAACGGCGGTACCAACCGGGACAACCTGAACCTCGTCTATCACGACATCAACCGGTTCAAGGACGGGATGCGTCGCGAGCTGCCGGAGGTCGTGAAGCAGGCAGTCGTGTCCGTGGTACCGGAGGGCTATGACGACAACCTCGTCCGTGACTGGTTCATGCGCAACTATCCCGATGACCAGTTGGGCGAGGAAATTGACCCTGACCTCACCTTTGACGACGCGCTCAGGGCCGTCGCCCGTGGAGACGGCTTCTATGACGCCCTCGGCGTCGGTGACTCCATCGTGCGCAACCTCGTATTCGAGGAGCTGGCCGTCCGCTATGACGTCAACTACGGCGACGTTTACGAGGCATGGCTGAACGAGAGGCCGGTCCCCGGCACCGGGCTGCTTGAGACGGTCTACGGCCCCGGCATCTACGGTGAGATGGACGCCGCAAGGGGTCAGGCGGACGTGTCGCTCAAAGAGGAGGCCGCGCTCTCCCGTGAGGCTTCCGAACGGCTCTCCGGCGATGGTGCAAATGGCCGTAACACGCAGGACAGGCCCTCTGTGGGCGACGAAATGAGGTAGAATACGAGTGTCTTTGCTTGGCACTCGACTACAGAAAGGACAGTGATTCACATGCCAGAGAAGACACGGGGTAACGTCCATATCAATGACCCCAACGCCGAGGCAAGCAACGCGCAGGTTCTCCTCATCGAAGAGCTTGCAAAGCGTGGCGTCCTGTCGAAGGAGGAGCTTGCCACCTTTGGAAGCAACCCGACCAAGCAGGCTGCGAGCGACCTGCTGAGCGCCCACGCAGATGAGGATGCCTTCAAGGCTGCGCAGGAGGCGCGCCGCGCCGCACGCACGGCAGAAAGGTCGCAGACGGAGGTGCCGAGCAGCTTCGCGCACGTGAGGATTCCCGCCGCCTTCGTTCAGCCCTACACGTACACCGCCAAGGACGGTCGCACCTTCGACAAGGCATACGTCCACTTCCCGCAGGGCACGAGGGTCAACGGAATCGACGTTGGCGGATACTCCACGGACGTGTTTATGAGTGCCCGCATGAAGCAGCAGCTCCTCGCTGGCGACCAGCCGACCCTCAGCTTCAAGGGTGACGAGATGGTTGCCATCTGGAAGGGGAGCAAGAGCGACCCAGAGAACCCATACGAGCGCTTCGAGGTCAACCCGTGGCAGCTCTGCAAGGGCCTCAAGGCTGAGTTCGATGCCTTCAAGGCCGACAAGGCCGCAGAGCGCGCCGCTGCCAAGGAGCAGGGTGTCTCCCTCAAGAGCGAAGCGGAGGCCAGCCGTGAGGCAGCCGACGCCCTCGCAGGCCACGAGGTGCCCGCGCCGGAGCGCGCTAGCGAGCGCCAGTAGGCAGCTCACCCAGAAAGGAGGATTTGAGAGGTGAAGGTCGAGGTGCTTTACAAGAGCCACCGCTACGAGGAGTTCGACACCTCCCCGCAGACCGCCTCTGAGCCGTATCGTGGCAAGGGTACCGCCATCCTCATGGACTGGAACCTCTATCTTGGTGACCTAGCGCAGCAAGGCGTCGTTCTTGCGCAGCACTGGTATGACGCCAGCGAGTCCAACGGAACCGTCCAGTTGGACGGCGTGAATGTTCCTACCGTCGGGCGCAAGCTCGGCTGCGCGATGCTTCTCGTTGCCCCGGTCGAGCTTGACGACGTGGTTTGGCTCAAGAAGGACGGCGAGAAGGTGCTCTGGCGCGAAGGTGACGACCTCATCAACGGCGAGCGCTTCTTCGCCATGGAGCAGCTTTGCTACTCGGATGACGTCACCAAGTCCATCAACAAACGCGCTTTGGTCGTCTTCGACTACCTTGCGCACGTCAACCCCGATTGGTCAGACGACGAGGTGGCTCAGACCATGGGTTACACCAAGGCCGCCATTGAACGCATCCGCGCTGCCGAACTTTCACAGGAGGACGGCTTCAACGAGGATGACCTCGAAGCGGAATCCGAGGACGTCGGGGAGGAATCCGCTGGTTTCCCCGACTTCTCGTAGTCATATCAAGAACACAAGGTAAAGAAAGGAGATTCTGATGGAACGAATTAGCGGGAAAATCAAGCGCGCTGTACGCAGGTTCCGCAACTTCGACGGCAAGCGCGGCGCGGCGTTCGTCGCCGCCCTTGCCCTCGTCGCCAGTTCTGTGCTCAGCCCCATCACGACCGCGATGGCTGCGACGGCGACGTACAGCCAGATTACGGTCACCGATGTGACCAACATCATGGACTGGCCCGACATCTCTGGTTACTTCAACGACCTTCACTCGTTTGAGGTCAGCGGCGACGGTCTCGCCTCGCCGACCGCGTACTGCGGCAACAAGACTTCCGCCACGCCCTCGGAGGGCATGACCTTCACGAACGGCTATGCGTATGGCAGCGCCCAAGTGGACTACATCGTCTACCACGGGTACTCCTCGACCAACACGACCGGCTACGGCCTCACGCCCGGCAGGTTCTACCTTGCCACACAGTACGCCCTCTGGCTCGCGCTGCCAGACGTCGGCGGGTCGCACTCTCAGGTCTATAACGAGCTGTCCGGCTTCACGTCAGCCGTGCCCGACGTCGTGAACCAGCTCCTCAGCGAGGCAAACGCCTACGCCGCCGCTGGCGGTGGCGGCCCCGAGGCCGGGTGTGCCATTTACTGGCCCTCGCCAGACGGCGTCACTCAGGGCCTCCTCACCCGCACCAACCCGGTCGGGTACGTGCAGGTCAAGAAGCAGAGCGCGAACAGCAGCATCACCGACGGCAACGACATGTACTCCCTTGAGGGTGCCGTGTTCACCGTCTATGACTCTGACGGCTCCTCTGTCGGCACGCTCACCACTGATGCGAGCGGTAACACCGACACCCTGAGCCTGACCCCCGGCACCTACACAATCAAGGAGACCACCGCGCCCGAGGGCTATTACACCGCCGCAGACCAGACGGTCACCGTCACCTCCGGGCAGACGGCCACGGTAACCTTCTCGGACGTACCCGCCAACGACCCCGCAATGATGCTTGTTGGTAAGTACGACGGTGATAAGACGTATACGGGTGAAGGAAACCTGCCGCAGGGTTCGGCATCGCTTGCTGGTGCTGAGTTCACTGTCGAGTATTACGACACACTCGACTACGACAGCTACGACGCGCTCAAGGACGCTGGCGTCCAGCCGACGCGCTCTTGGGTCGTTCGTACTGACAGCGATGGTTATGCAGACCTTTCTGAGGCATATCTCGTTTCTGGTGACAGTCTCTACTATGCAGACAACGGAACCCCCACACTTCCTCGTGGCACGGTCGTCGTTTATGAGTCCAAGGCCCCGGAGGGCTACAACCTGAACGAGGACTCCCTGAGCTTCCAGAAGATTCAGGAAGAACCCATTGTGGGCACCATTACTTATAACACCCCACAGGTGGCCGAGGACGTCATTCGCGGCGGCGTATCGGTGCAGAAGGTTGACTCGCAGACCGGCCAGACGCCACAGGGCGACGCCAGCCTCTCCGGCATCACCTTCTCCATCATTAACGACAACGACAACGCTGTCATCGTCAACGGTCAGAGCTTTGCCCCCGGCGAGGTTGTGACGACCATCACTACCGACGACAGCGGCTACGCCGCCACGGCGCGCGACGCGCTGCCCTATGGTGACTACATCATCCGCGAGACCTCTACCAACAGCTCCTACCTCAACACCGCCAACGACATCAACGTCACCGTCTCCTCCGACGGCACCGTGTATAGCACCACGGCCTCCGACGATGTGGTGAGGGGTGGCGTCGAGGTCTACAAGCACGACCTTGAGAGTGACCTTGGCACGCCTCTCGGCGGCGCTTCGCTGGACGGCACCCAGTTCGAGGTCCGTCTTGTCAGCGGCAACCCAGTCGTCGTCAACGGCGTGACCTATCAGGCCGGTGACGTGGTGACCACTCTCACCATCGAGGATGGCTATGCCTCCACTGCTGCGGACGCCCTTCCTTACGGTACCTACTCGCTGCAAGAGGTCAGCGTCGGTGACGGCTATCTGCTCACGGACGGTACCACGTACACGTTCACCATCCGGCAGAACGGCACCATCGTGAACCCCGTTACTGACGGAGCTGTGCACAACCAAGTCAAGCGCGGCGACTTCGAGTTCAACAAGAAGGCAGACGACAGCGGCAACCGCCTTGCTGGCGTCCCCTTCAAGGTGACCTCCACGACTACTGGCGAGAGCCACGTCGTCGTCACCGATGAAAATGGTTATTTCTCCTCTGCATCTGCTTGGAACGCCCATACGCAGAACACCAACGGGAACGATTGGGTGCTTGATGCCGAAGGTACCATCGACAGCTCCCAGCTCGACTCGACCGCAGGTGTCTGGTTCGGTCTCACGACCGAAGGTACTATGGTGGTTACCAACGACAGTCTCGGTGCCCTGCCCTACGACACCTACACCATCGAGGAGCTTCGCTGCACAGCCAACGAGGGCTACCAGCTCATTAGCGCCACACTCACCATTACCCGTGACGGTGTGACCGTTGATTACGGTACGCTTGATGACCAGCCGCAGGGGTCTGTGACCATCGCAACCCACGCCTACGACCCGACAGACCGCGACAGCTCTGTCAACGTCGGTAACGTTACAATCGCCGACAAGGTGACCTACTCCGGCCTCGCGCTCGGCAACGAGTATAAGCTGGTCACCACCATTGTTGATGCCTCCACCGGCGAGTCCATCACCGTGAACGGTGAGCCTGTCACTGCAACTCACACCTTCACGGCTGGGTCCACGGCTGGCTATGAGGTCGTTGAGATGGAGGTCCCCACCTACGAGCTGGGCGGCAAGACCCTCACCGTCTTCGAGGAGCTTTACCTTGTAAGCGGCGGGTCTGAGACCCTTATCGCCGAGCACAAGGACGCGAACGACGTTGACCAGCAGCTCGACGTCATCGCCCCGGAAATCGGGACCACCGCTGCCGACGGCGTTGACGGAGACAAGAACGTCGTCACGGACGGCGAGACCACCGTCGTTGACACCGTGAGCTACACCAACCTCATTCCCGGCAAGGAGTACGTGCTGAGCGGCACCCTGATGGTCAAGGGCTCTGACGACGAGGGCAACGTCACCGAGGAGCCGCTTGTCGTGAACGGCGAGCAGGTCACCGCAGAGACGACCTTCACTCCCGAGACCGCCGACGGCACCGTTGACGTGACCTTCACGTTCGACTCCTCCGCGCTCTCCGAGGGCACCGAGCTTGTGGCTTTCGAGAGTCTTGCGCGCAACGACGTGGAGCTTGCCGTCCACGCGGACATCACCGACGAGGCCCAGACGGTCACCATCGACGTGACCCGAATCGGTACGACAGCTACGGACGGTCTTGATGGCGACAAGACGGTCATCGCTGACCACCAGACCTCCATCACTGACACCGTTGCCTACGAGGGTGCGCTCTCTGGCATCGAGTACACCATGGCTGGCATCCTCATGGACGCCGACACGGGTCTGCCTATCCTCACTGGCAACGCCCGCGAGAAGTTCACCGACGAGGACGTGACTGCCTTCATGGAGCAGGTCGCTGACGCACTTGGCGTTACTACGGATGATGATGGAAACGTCGTCCTCCCGGCAGACGTTGATGTTGCCGTGCTCAATCAGCTTCTTGCTGACAACGCGGAACTCGCTTCCTATCTGGTCTACACGACTTCGGTCTTCACGCCCGAGACAGCCGAAGGCACCGTCTCGATGGACTTCGCCTTCAACGCGAACGACGTCATCGACCGCCTGAGCGGCGAGACCAAGAACGTCGTCGTCTTCGAGGTCATGCTAAAGGGAAGTCTTGACGCCGAGGAGGGCAGCGACGTTACCCTCGTCGCCAACCACACCGACCTTGACGACGAAGGCCAAACCGTCGTGCTGGCCCCGAGTCGCATCTTCACCGTCGCCACCGACAAGTCTGACAGCGACCACACGCTGATGCCCGGTCAGGACGCCGTCATCACGGACACCGTGAACTACGAGGGTCTGATTCCGGGTGAGGAGTACGTGCTCAAGGCCACGCTCTACGACAAGGAGACCGGAGAGCCGCTGAGCGTCAATGACAAGTCCGTCACTGCCGAGCTGCGCTTCACGCCGAACAGCCAGAACGGTTCCGTTGACATCGACCTTGGTCCGTTTGACGCATCTGAGCTGAACGGACACACCCTTGTCGTGTTCGAGGAGCTTTACAAGCAGTCCACCGTTGACGGTGACACCACGGACGTTCTCGTCGCCGAGCACAAGGACATTAACGATGAAGGTCAGTCGGTTCTCGTGACCGACTCGCCTGCGGGCAACACCATCGAGAAGGATGACACCACCGGAGGTTTCTTCGGAAAGACGGGTGGCAACCTGTTTGCCCTTGCGGCTGTCATCGTTGTTCTCCTTGTTGCGGCTGGTGGCCTGACCTTTTACGGTATCCGCAAGCGCTCTGCTGCGGAATCCGCGAGTGAGGTGGAGAAGACCGTCGTGAAGCCTGACGATGGCTCTGACGCCTAGTCTTCCATAGACCGGCGGGCGCTCCTGCAACTTGGGAGCGCCCGCACCTTGAAAGGAGGAAAGACCGTGAGCAAGCAGGAACACCCCCACTCCGAGGATGACCAGAACAACAAGAAGACATCTCGTCGCCGCCTTGTCATCAGCGCCGCGCTCGTGGTTGCTGTCATCGCCCTCGTCGTCGCCGTTACCACGCTGCTGTCAGGTCACTCTCTGACCGGCCCTGCGGCTGATGATGCGCCCGCAATCGAGGCGTCGCAGGTCGAGCAGCCCGAGAACTCGCAGGGGCAGGCCGACGGCTCGTCCGACACCGCCAGCGCCGAGACCTGCACCCATGACTGGACGGTGACGTACAAGACCATCCACCATGACGCAGAGACCCACACCGAGACCGTCGAGCCGGTCTACGGTAACGAGACGACCTACCATACCGTTTGCAACGAGTGTCAGCAGGTCATCGACGGAATTGCCGACCAGCACATCAAGGAAACCGGGCACTCCGGCTACTCCACGAACGTGCCCATCACGGATGAGGTCGTCGTGTCCGAGGGCTACACCCGGGAGGTCACTGACACGCCCGCCTATGATGAAACCGTGGCTGACGAGCTGGTCTGCACCCTCTGTGGTGCCACGCGACCGCTCGACGGTACGACAGAGTAGACTCGCTCGGAATATCTTGTACCAGACATCACGCGCGTCTACTATCTATTGATAGACAGCGCGAACCTTTGGGAGGGGCGCTTCGTGCGCCCCTCCCCGTATATGTAAGGAGGGAATAGAATGAGGCGACGTATGAAGTCGTGTATCGCTCTGTCTGTGGCAGTCCTGCTCGCGACTGCGGCAGCCGCGCTCATCGCCCTCTCCCTAAGTTGGAGGGAGGCGGCTGATACCCCGCCCTCACCGGACCTGACCGAGGAGGAGCAGCGGGAGATTATGGAATCCGACGAAGGCGATGGTTACCCAGTCGTTGACTGGGACTACTGGCAGAGCATCAATCCCGATGTCATCGGGTGGATAACCATACCCGGCACCGAAGTTGACTCGCCCATCGTCCAAGCCCCCGCTGACGACCCGGAATACTACCTGACCCACGACATCTATCAGAACTACAACCCGCATGGTGCCATCTACCTTGACGCTGACTGCATAGATGGGTTGCTCAGTCGCAACGCTGTCATCATGGGCCACCACTTTGGCTATGACGTCGTAGCCGCACCCTTCGGCATCGTCGCGAGCTACAGCGATAAGGGCTTTGCCGAGGAGCACGCCACCATCCTCATTCAGACGCCGGAGTGGAAGAAGACGTATGAAGTCCGCTTTGCACAAATCGTCAACGGCAGAGAGCCAAACAAGTACACGACGTTTGCTGATGACAATGACTTCCGGTCTTGGTACGACTCCTCAAGAGATGGGGCCGCCATGGTTCTTGATGTCGAGACCGAACCGGAAAGCGTCGTCTCCCTTGTGACCTGTTCTTACAACATCTGGGTGGACAACGAGCGGACGGTCCTTGTATCAAGCGAGTCTGAAACGGACAAAAATCAGAGCGAAAGCGCGCATATAGAGCCAGAGGTCACCTGAATCATTCTAAGGCGCGCTATAACGTTCTCTGGTACTCGGATAGGCATAGGTAACTTTAGGCCCCTCAGAAGCGATTCTGTGGGGCCATTTTCTCTTGAACCCCAAAAAATCAAGGTTAGCTCCACAATGGTATGCTGATGCCATGGATTTTTGGGAGAAAGGATGTCTATGAGCATGAAAAAGAAGTCCCCCGACGTTGAGAGAATCGAGCAGCAACGACTCAACATCGTCAACAAGGTCATTGAGGACATGAAAAGGGACGGCCTTCGGTGGTCTGAACCGTACCTGCCTGCTCTCAGCCCTCACAACCCAGCCACGGGCACGGTGTATCACGGTGGAAACCGACTGCACCTTGCCTTCGTCGCCGCAAGTCGTGGCTTCGACGATAGCCGGTGGTGTACTTTCAACCAGATTCGCGACAAGGGATGGCACTTGAAAAAGGGTGCCAAGTCCGCGCTCATCGAGAAGTGGAAGACCTTTGCCATCATGGAGGAAAACGAGGAGACCGGTGAGAAGGAGATTACCGGTCGCTATCCGCGCCTCGTGGGCTGCTGGCGCGTCTTCAACGCCTGCGAGGTTGAGGGTATTCCGCCGGAGGTCGGTCCTCACCACGTGAGTGACCATACGGCTTCCATCGCCGAAAACCTTATCGCATCCTCTCGCTGCCTTATCATAGAGCATCCTGTCTATGCGGGGCAGGCTGCTTATGCGCCTCTGAGAGACCGGATTTTGATTGCCCCTCGCGCTACTTTTCGCTCGGATGAGACCTTCACGCGCGTTTTGATGCACGAGATGACTCACTCCACCGGTCACCCGGATGCTTTGAACCGCCCCAGCAGCACGAAGTTCGGTAGTCCAGAATATGCGCAGGAGGAGCTTGTCGCTGAGTTGGGTAGCCTGTTCATGTCCGCCGACCTCGGCATCCAGAGTGACGACATGGAAGGGGAGTTCTACGAGAACCACGTCTCCTACCTCAAGTCTTGGATTGGTGCGCTTGAGAACGACCCTGACTACCTCTTCAAAGCCGCATCTCAGGCAGACAGGGCGAGCGTCTATCTCGAAGAGCGGTATGACGCTGTTCTTGAGCGCGGCCTTGAGAAGGAGCTTGAGGACCCGGAGCTGGCCCAATCCGAGTTCTCCCTCAAGAGTGAGGCTGCGGCCATGCGCGAGGCCGCAGCGGTTCAGGAGGAGAGGTCCCCCTCAATTCTCTTTACCGTGCCGTCGCTACAAGAGGCAAGATAGGAACGCGCTCAACCTGAGGCATCCCGGTCATTGATTGGAGGCAGGCATTGGCACGGACTCTGATGGCTGACGTTGCGATGGAATACCTCATCAAGAGGAACGAGCGTGAGATGCGCGGCTGGCATCTTGATGTGGGTATGAGTGATGACCTCTATGAGATTTACGACTGTTGGATGACTGCGAACAGCATCGACCCTGCCCGTAGGGCACATAACGGCAGGAGCCACTTTGAGCGCGCCCGAGCCATCCCGAGAGCCGTGATGCGTGCCCTCAAGCACACGCGGCGTGGGCAGATGCTCTTCGACACCTCACGGTACGTGACCTATCCGGGGATGCCCGGTGGATACTGCATTTGGGCAAAACTGCGAAAGGAGTTCAGAAACTAGGGCTACCACGGACACCTGCGTCGCGCATTTGCCTCCACCGACGACATGCTCTTAGCACCGGGTCGAGGTTGATAATATAGTTGGAATGTAGTAAAATAGTATAGTAGGTCACCATACCATTTTACTGATTTGAAAACGTGCCCCTGATAAGGAGGTGTCAATCAGATGGACGTTTCAACTATATTGCGACCGGAGCAACTGCCTTTTGTCGTCCCGGACGACCTTGAACTGGCAATCAATGAGCTGATTGACGCGCTGGAACGTGATGACGAACTCAATCTTGACTGCTATCTTGATGAGGTCCAGTCCTCTGCTCGCAGCGTCAGCGAGGACAAGGACGCTTGGATAAGGCACTACTATGTCCAGTACGGTTGGAGGAACGATGAAAATGATTGACTTCACCGACTGCAAGAAACTGGTCAACAGCTACGAAGGTGCAGACCTAAAGAACAAGATTGAATATCTCGGCGACGTCTACATGCTCAAGTTCGGGCAAAAGCTGGTGCCAGACTCCAACAAGCCTATGCAGGCGAGCTATTCCAGCGCGCCGGTATCCGAGTATCTTGGCTCCCACATCTTCGAGCTTGCGGGCATCCCGGTACAGGAGACGCTTCTCGGGACTTATGACGGCAAGGTGGTCGTCGCCTGCAAGGATTTCCTCGAATGTCAGCCAAACGCTGCCGAGCTTGTCCTCGTTGAGTTCAAGAAGCTGGAAAATTCCTATCTTGCCAGCTCCACCGCCGGAGGAAGGACGCCGCTTTACGACAACCTCGTTGGCGTCTTCTCCAAGCACGAATCCCTTGGTGACCTTCGCGCCGAGGCGGAAGACAGATATTGGCAGACGTTCGTCATGGACGCCCTCATCGGCAACTTCGACCGCCATGCCGGTAACTGGGGGTATGTTCTCAACAAGGCCGAGAACAGGATTGTGGACTTAGCGCCGGTATATGACTGCGGCTCTAGTCTCTACCCCCAGCTTAACGAGAAGACCATGCAGGAGCTTATGAGGGACCGCACGCTGCTTGAGGAAAGGGTCAGAACGTTCCCAAGAGCGGCGCTGCGCATCGGAAAGAGCAAGGTCCGCTACCACGAGTTCCTGCTTTCCCCGGAAGGTTCAAAGGCCCGCCGCGCACTTGGGGAAATCCTTCCGAGAATTGACTTCAAGAAAGTTAATGAACTAATACAACAGACCCCCTACATAAGTGAGGTGAGGCGTGAGTTCTACACCCATCTGCTCGAAGCTCGCACTGACGTAATTCTCAGACCGGCATACGAGCTTTATAGAGAGGAAAGGGCACTCGAAGGCGACAGCCCAAGCAAAGACGTGGAGGTGTCTCTTGGCAGCGAGGCCTCTGACTGTCGAGCCGCTGCGAAGGCCCTTGAAGACTCGGGGCAGACACAAACGCCCATTCTCGATGGACAGAACCAGAGTCGTTAGATGACCTAAACAAGAGAGGGTGCCCCTTGCGGAGCACCCTCTCTTGTTGTCTGTAGGTCGTCTTTACTTGAAATGCTCTTCCAACATGGGCAGGACAAGCCCATAGAAGACGGTCAGCCCGCTGCCCAGTCCGAGGCCGGTTAGAAGCAGTGCCTTTAGGATTTCCTCGAAGAGAGTGGGGTTGTAGACGGCGAACGCGATGACCGCGCCCACGAGGACGCCCACGAGCCAACCGGCACACACACTCTTTATCGCGTCCTTGATGAAGTCCATGATTTACCCTGTCTCATCAGTAGCCACGTAGCATCCTTGCAAGTTTCAGAACGAGACCTCGCAGCGTGCGGTTGACCCGTATGCGCAGGCGCGCGCCTCCTCTGGCAAAGATGGTTCGCTCCTGCCGATATGTCATGCCCTTGATGTGCATGTGTCACCTCTCAGACTTAGGAACGGACCTTGACTGGGGACAAAACGGTATACTCGGTTCCACTCTTGCCAACGTGACGCGCTCAGCACCATTGAGGTTGTCTATCCTCTGGCCTCGCAGCCATGTGACCCCTACTTTGTAGCGCCGCAGCCGGAGCACTTATAGCCAGTGGTCACGGTCTCGTCGTAGGCAGCAGTCACGAGGACCTGCTCGTCGTAGGCAGCAGTCACGAGGACCTGCTCGTCGTAGGCGTCCTGAACGACGACAGGCTTGACGCTATAGGAATGTGTCATGTCCCCCTTGAGGGCGTATTCCTTCATGTGGGCAGATTCACTACCGGTTATGTCCGCCCCACAGCTGTTACAAATAGAACGACTCTCTGTCACCGCATCGTGATGGACCGTCGTGTAGACCGCATCGTGATGCACGGTCTTATAGACGGCATCGTGATGTACGGTCGTGGTCTGCGCGACCCAGTTATGGGTGTGCTGGGACTGGGACGAACCGCCGGAGGAGGAGCTGCCGCCGGACGTCGAGCCAGAACCGCCGGAGCTTGAGGAGCCAGAATTGCCAGAGCCGGAAGATGAGCCACTGCCGCCGGACGACGAAGGGGCCGAGCCACCCGTCGAGGACGTCGCCCCGCCGCTCGAAGAGTCTTCCGACGCCCCTGAGCCGCCAACCTGACCGGTCTGAGCGGTGGACTCGGCCTGAGACGCCTCCTCGGCCTCCGCTCCCGCCTCCTCGACGGCCTCGGAGTCCGCGTTGGGGTTGGCCGCGCAGTTCTCCTTAACCCTATCGGCAACCGCAGCCCCAGCCACGCCCGTCAGGGTCTCGTCGCCGCCCCTGATTGCTGCCGTCACCTGCTCGATGACTGCGGTCAGCTCGTCTGCGGCAACGTCCTCCGCTCCGACCAACTCGAACTCGTAGGGGAGGTCCAAGTCGGCACCCTGACCGTCATCGCTGACCACGGCCTGCACCGTCTGAGTCTCGGGGACGCGGTAGGTGGAGCCGTCCGCATTCACCGGGGCGACGAAGGAAAGTTGGTACTCGCCAGCCTCCGCCGGGAGCTGGCAGGCCACGTTCGCATCGTATGCGTGATAGTAGTCAACGCCCAGTTCCTCGCTCACGACGTGGACGATGACAGGGGACGACGTCTCGGCGTCCCAGCCCTCGGCGCTCGCACCGACGGAGAGCACGTATGTCTCCTCTTCGTCAGCGTCTTCGGACGTGACGGTCAAGCTCGGCGTCTCCGCCGGGACCTCGTCTCCGCCGGTCGAGAGCGCAAGTGCGCCGCCGCAGACCACGGCAAGCACGAGTACGAAACCGGCGCAAATTGCCGCTACGGCCTTGCCGCCGATGCGCCTCGCCGCGAACGGGTCCCTCTCCATCGCGAGCACGACGCCAGCGACCTCACCGGCAAGTCCGTCATCCCCGCAGCGCTCCGCGAACGCCTCGCGGGTCGGTACGGTGCCGTCCTCTTCGTAGGCTTCGTAGAGGGCGTCCAGCACCGGCACGACGACGCCAGCGGCGGCCTCGTCGGACAGCTCGGCATCGACCGTGCCAGCCTCGCAGGCCTTGGCGACCGCGTTCAGGATGTCCTTCTGAGCCTTCTCCTTGGTTCGCACCCTCACCTTGGGGGCCTCGCCCTCCGGCTCAGGCTCGCTGCCACCGCCGACGTCCTCCGGCCTGTTCAGAACCTCGGTCTCATCGACCTTGGCCTCGTCATACTCAAAGTCCTTATCCTTCTTCATGTTCTCTATCCTTTCTGCCTGCGATGACCTGACCGGCCATCAGCTTACAAAACCATCTATGTCCGAATGTTCTACACCACCATCTGCCATGCGACATGGCTCAAGATGAAGAGTGCGAGTATCACCACGACCCATAGGAGACCGTGGAAGAGCTTGTCCGGCAGGGTGATGAGCGCCAGCCGCTCTATACGCTTCCTCGACTCCTGTGTGAGCGAGTCGATGTATTTCTTGCTGCTCTCAACCGCCTTCTTGATGCTCGCCTGACTCTGTTTGGTCGTCTCGTTGATGCCTCTGATGGCAGCCTCCTCGGCATCGTGCTGTGCCTTGCCGACGCCCATGATGGCTGCCTGCTGCGCAGCGTGTTGCCCCTCATTCCGGACGTTCGTCTGAACCACCCGCAGCTCGTCGGTCACCGCCCGCAGGTCCGCGACCACCTCGTCCAGCCTCTTGGTCAGCTCGTTGGTGTTTACCTGTCCTTTCTCGATGACGTCCATCAGGTGCTTGAGAGTCCCCACGACATCAAGGTTGTCGTCTTCCTCGCTCGCAAGCCTGCGACCAGCGTTGCGCATGTCGCGCTCCTCACTGGACAGGGAAACTACGCCCGAGACGTGCTCCTCACGAGCACCAACATCAGCTCGCTCCATCTCAGTTGCCTCTTTCAGATGCTTGGCCCTCGCCTCACTGAATCTAGTTGCCATAAGTCTCTGCCTCCTCTAGTTCTTACGTGGTACCAAGCGGGTCCGAACTTGCAAGAGGTGGCTTTTGATGATACCGGTCTGCATGAGGTTGTGAATCGCGTCAGCGACGTCTATGGCTGTCTTGCTGTCTGAACACTCGGCAATACATGACCATCCGTTGCCCACCCGTTCAAGAGGGTTGGTCTTGCGCACCTCCACGACCCAACGCCCAGTTTGTTCCGTTTCCAACTATGCCTCCTAACCCATGATGACATGTCTCGCGAGAACGAGTTCCCAGTCCTCGCGAGAAACCTCGTCAATGCTGTTTTAGCCAGCGTCATAAAGCTCCTCGGCCACTCCTTCAACGTCGTAGACATCTCCGATGCACGCGAGGTTGCTCCAAACGGACATCTCATTCCTTTCTCCCGTTTTCTATATACCACTATTATAGCATACTATTTTACTACATGCACCCGCAAAACCAGTAAAGAACACCCCCTTTCCGTGACCTTTTTTCACTGTTCTGAACGACGCGCTTAACGGTCCTGTCTGCCGCCGCGCTCGCGCTCGCCGGTCTGACGCTCGGTGGACCGCTGCCCATCGGAAGATGACGTGCCAGCCACGCTCTTTGGCTTGCGGGCGTATGGGACCTTCGAGGCAAGCCTTACGCGCAGCTCGTCCGCGCCTCGCCAGTACGCGAGAATTGTCTTCTGAACCTCGGGGTCGTTCGCGACCTCCTGCGGCGGGCGGGAGAGCTTGAGCTTCGGGAACTTGCTCAGCTCCGTACCCCTCATGGAGTTCGCCTTCTTGCGGTAGCTCAGATAGGTCTCCCGGATTTTCGTGAGATAGGAGTCCTTGAGGTCCTGAATCCGCTCCCTTTCGGCCTGTGCAGCCTGACGCGCCTCGATGACCTGCTTGCCTTTCTCGTGGATTGCGGCGGCGATGTTCGCACGGAACGCCTTCTCAAGACCCTCGTTGCTGAGCGCCGCGTCGAGCCGCTTGACCGAGAAGGAGTAGCGTGCGTTGTCCCTGTCGGTCACGTACATGCGCCCGTTGCGAAACTGCGTGTCCACACCCCAGCCCTCAAGAAGCTCGCGATACTCGTAGATGGTCTGAGCCTGCTCAGCCGCGAGACGACATAGCTCGCGAAGGTTGTACTTGTAGGACTCACCGCCGCGCCCCTCGATTTCGCGCTCGACCTTGGAGGGCTGCTTCTTGTGGACGGTGGAGTTGGCTTCGTCGCGCTCAACCTGCTTGAGGCCCCATTTGGCATCCATAGCCCGGACGTGTTTGGCTCGAACAGTCTTGGCACTCTTGCTGAGTCCTTCGGTCAGACGGTTCCCAGTAGATAAGTCGGAACGATTGATGACCATGTGAACCGCATAGCGATGAGTTTTGTCCTCCCTACAATATTCATTATGTAGAGCAAACACGACTTCCTGATTGGGGTAATACTTCGCCACATACTCCTTGGCATACCTCATGCAGTCCTCTGGCGTGAGCCTGCCGCCGTTGATGTCACACTCGTCCGGCAGGAAGGCGAGAATCTGATGATACATTATCGTGTTCTTAGCCTCAACAAGCTCGCCGGTTTTCTTGTCACGAATGTGACGTGACGCCTTGTCGTGCCCATACCTCCGCCGCGTCGCCTCCATGAACGTGGCCCAGCGCTTGATGTTAGTGCAGTGCTCCAAGTGCTGACTGTCACGCAGGAGAACCTTGCGGTCATCGTTGATATAGGCGCGCAAGTTCTTCTGGTGACTTTTACTGGTAACTGCTGATTGCTTAATGATGGTCAAATCTTATTCACCTCCATCATGTCTTAGTCTGCTTCCTCTCCCTGAGCATCCATAGCCATATGGAACTCCTTTCAATAGCTAACTCAGTGCCTCGCTTTTCTATGTGGACGGTCCTGCTTGGGGTGAATCGCCGAGTTCTGCTTCTTTCTCTCCACTTGTTTCAGCCCCCAGCGTTCATCCATCTCTTTGACATGGGCAACGTGCTTCCTCGCTGCGACGTCGCCACGACCCTCATCAAGGCGCTTGCCGTCAGCTATATTGCTGCGGTTGATGATTACGTGCGAGACATAGTGAGACACACCGTCACCTTCACTGGTCACCTTCTGCACTGCAAGAACGACCTCGTATTCGCTGTAATAGCGTTCGACATACTCCTTGGCATACCTCATGCAGTCCTCTGGCGTGAGCCTGCCGCCGTTGATGTCACACTCGTCCGGCAGGAAGGCGAGAATCTGGTGGAACATTATCGTATTCTTGGCCGGAACAAGCTCGCCGGTCTTCTTGCTGCGAACGTGACGTGACGCCTTGTCGTGCCCATACCGGCGTCGGGTAGCCTCCATGAACGTGGCCCAGCGCTTGATGTTGGTGCAGTGCGCCAGATTGTATGAGCTACGCAGAAGGACGCTATCGTCTTCGTTAATCAACGCTTGAAGCCTTTTGCTGCTCGCACTGTCGCTGATGCCGTACTGACGGATGATGGTCAAGCGAATCGCCTCCCTACCCCTCTCTGAAATCCACTCCCTGAGATTGTCGTTGTGCGTTGCCGCGTTTTCTTAACGGGGCAGAGCGTCGCTTCGCTCTGCTTGACTGCCGCATATCGCGGTCGGAAACCGATGTCAACGGGACACTTGTGTCGGCGAAGCCCTTGCCGTTTACTTCGGTTTCAGACTGCGATAATCAGCTCTGCTCAGAATCACTCTTCATCGTCAAATTCACTGCTGTCTAAGATATGGACATGATGCCGCTCGGCCTCGTCGCGAAGGTCGGTAAGGACATTCGACAATTTGACATAGGCATCACCTTTCAGACCAAGAACACGATTCACTTCCTGAGCGTTGTAGTCCTCGATGCCATACGCATTGAGAAAATACATGAGCTGGTTCAGGTTCGTACCCTGTTTTTTCAGCTCATGGTCAATCGACTTCAAAGGCGCGACGTCGATGGTAGGCACCGGCCTACCGCTCGCGTGAATCAGCATCTCACGGATGTACTTGCCGACAGACATGCCGTTGCGTCTTGCCTTTTTCTTTAGCGTCTGATACTCGTCGTCAGTCACGTAGAACTTGACTTGTCGCTTTCTGAAACGCCCGTCTTCCATGAGGCACCTCCTTTGGGTTCAAGAAAGTGGAAATCGTAAAACGGTGACGCCACCGTTGCGAATTTCCAAAAGCGCGATTTTGCACTACTCAACTCGTGGAACATGAGTTGAAGGTTATATCAAGGATGAAGCCATCCGCCCGTTTTTGCCCCCTTTCGGAAAGGACCCTAAGTCCGCTCGAAAGGCAAGATAGAAAGGGTCGAAAATGCTGCCGCAGGTGGTATTTGAGTACCCTTTCTCACATCTTGCAACTCGGAGAGCGGACTTGTCCGGTGAGCACTGCTAGTATAGCAGTGCGAGAGCGCTCGCGGCATGGAAACAGGGGTGACGCCACCCCTGTTTTCGTGTCGGGAGCGCGGTGCCCGCCCGGAGCTTTAGCGGAGGAAGGGCAGAGAGGCTGGGTGACGCCACCCAGCCTCTCTTTTTGCCGTCAGGCAAAAGCACTCAGTTCTAGCAGACTCTCAGAATTGCTTAGACCGAAACATAACATGGAATGGCCCGGCCCTAAAAGGGACTGGGCATAGCTTGCCGTTGCGATTAGTAGAGAGATGGGTCCCAGCCGTTCGCGCTCAGAGCAATCAGGCGTTCACGCTGACGCGCGCCGAGTCCACGGACGCGGCGGCTCGGAGCGATGTGAAGCGCTTCCATAATCCTATCGGCCTTTGCCTTGCCGATGGAAGGAAGGCTCGCGAGAAACTGCCGGACGAACATGCGCTGCGCTCGCTCGTCGTTCAGCGCATCAGCAAAGCTAACCTTACCGGCCTTCATCATCATCTTGAGGTCGGCGCGCTCATACCGGGCCTTTCGGGCGGCCTCCAAGTAGCGAAGGCTCTCCTCTTTGGTCAGTGTCTTGAACTCAGCCATTTCCACAATCCTTTCTCTCGATTTTCCTTGCACGTGCCTCTTAGGCTATCCCTCGCTTACGCCGCCGCGCACGTTCATTCGCATGAGCAGGCAGAGGAGAAGGGCGGAAGATGACTGCTTGCGTAGGTCTCGGCAACTGTTGTCGTAACTAGTCACAAGCCTCACACGAGAGGCATCCGGCACGAGCACGCAGACTCCTTTCGGGATTCGCTGCTCCTCATACAGAAGGTCCGCAAGGCTCGTCTCACAGACAAGGTAGTTCCTATCCCCAACGAAATTGAGGCCGTGTCCGTTCTCGAAATCCTCAATGCAGCTCTTGACCTCATAGCACTCGAACATCCCATGCTCGACCGCAAGAGGCGCGGGCTGGTAGGGGTCGATGGGCCAGTCGGGACAGAAGGCCATGAAGTCCACGCGCGGTGCGCCGTTACGGGACATAACCGGGAACGTGAGGACTTCATCGGCCCAGTACGGCGTGTGCCGGTTCAGACGCTTGCGCACCAGCTCCGACAGCTCGTCGGTTGTCTCGGTTCGGCCCATCACTCGCTCACCCCCAGCGCCTCGCGGATGCGGTCAACATAGTCGTACAGTGCCCCGACCGCAATCGCCGTGCATCCGTCGGCGTCCTGCTCTATCTCGTTCGCCACCGCCAGCAGCGCGTCGCGGTCACAGCTCGGCTCTATGAGGGCGGCGAGGCGGTCTGTGATAAGTGACGGACACTCGTGACCGAAGACCACTCTGCGTATGTCGTCAAGCCGGATGCGGTTTCTGCGACCCTCTCGCAGGTCGTCACCGAGAAGGCGAAGGCTTCTTGCCACCTTCCGGCGCTCGCCGTCGCTCACCATTTGCGATACCTTCTTTCACGCTCCTCGCGCTCGATTTCCTCGCGAATGTTCACCTTGCGGAGATAGGAGTCCACCTTCTTTGCCTTGCGCGACTTGGTGGACGCACCGCCGCGCCTGCGCGCCGCATCGAGGTCGGGCCTGAACCGTTCGCTCATCCCGTCGCCTACCCAAGCTCGTTGTGCAGGAGGCGGTTGACGAGCTGGGTCATGTTCTCACCGGTCTCGAAGCTGTGGAGCCGCATCTTGTAGTGCAGGTCCTTCGGGACGCGAATGTTGATGACCGCGAGGCCGTCCGTGCCCTCGCTGCGCCCGCGCTCGGTGCGCTCGATATTCTTCTGCTTGCGCTTGGACTTCTCGGCGGAAGCCATGAAGGCGTTACTCATAGTTCTTCTCCTTAATCTCAAGAATCTTGTCTGCCAGCTCCTCAAGGGCCGGGATGGCATGGCTGTGCGGGGCGAACTCCGCCACGGACACACCCTCACCGGCGGCCTGCGAGAGCGCGACGGCGCGGGGAACCTTGGCGATGACGGGAAGCTGCTCCGTCTCAAGGAACTCCACGAGCTGCCGGTCGAGCCTGCCGAAGGCGTAGAAGTTGTTGACCACGAGGTAGATGTCGGCACGGGTGCCTGACTCGCGCGCGATGTCGAGCGTGCGCATCGTCGGGTCCATGTCGCGGGTGCTGGGCAGCATGGGAACGAGAATCACGTCCGCCGCGCGGCACCAGTCGCCCATGCCGTCGCTCAGCGCACCGGCGGTATCGACAATCTGGAAGTCACAGGACTCCGCAAAGTCGGGGTCGGTGCAGACCTCGTGGACGCTACCGCCCTGCGGGTCGGTGGACACGAAGGCCACCGACTGGCCGCGCCGCTCAAGCGCAAAGGAAAGCTCGTCGGCAATCGTGGTCTTACCCACGCCGCCCTTCTGGTTCAGAAGCAAAACCGTAAACACGTCATTTGTCCTTTCTGTCTTTCACACACGGGAAGTGCCGGAGCCAAGAACCTCGTCTCACTCATTGACGATGATGTACGAGACAGCGACCCCAGTTACGAGCCATCCAATAGGCATGACCAGCGCCCCTACCGGTCCGTAGCCAACGAAACCCAATCCCGCGCAGACTACCACGCCCATCAGCATGAACAGCCACCATCTAAGCTGCCTCAACCACCACGTCACGTTGGTCGCCCTAGAACGGGATGTCGTCGTCGTACACCTCGGCCTCCGGCGCGGCCATGTGGGCACCGGACGGCACGATGGCGTCCTCGGTCGCAACCTCGGCCTCAGCCGCCCCCTTCCGGTCCTTGCGCGGGGTGAGGAGGTCGATGCGGTCAACCACGACGCTCAAGTAGGAACGGCGCTCGTCGTCCTTCATGTAGGAGTTGTAGCGCAGCTTGCCGTCCACGCAGACCCTCATGCCCTTGGTGAGAATCTTCGCCAGCCGCTCCGCACGAGCGCCGAAGAGCGCGCAGCGCACGAACACGGGCGCATCGACCCACTCGCCGCTCTCGTCGCGGGTCTGCTCGCTGATGGCGACGGTGAAGTTGAGGACGTACCGGTCCTCGCGATAGGTGCTCAGCTCCGCGTCTCGGGTCAGATTGCCGTCAAAGACCACTCGGTTGATTGCCATGACTCGTCTCCAATCTCCATATGGCGATGTGCCTTCTGGGCACTACTAATGTAGCAGAGTAGAATACAACAAAAGTAGGATGATGGAATCCCACACATCTTTTACACGTTTGGGAGTCGCTGACTGCCAAAGAGAAGAGGGGGCGCAGCCGCAGCCGCGTCCCCCTCTAGCTCGAAACGACTTCCCGATGGCACTTATCACACAGGCTCGTAGTGGATGATGAGCGCCATCTTCTGTCCGGTGGAGTAGTCGCAGGTCTGGAAGGCGATGCCGCCGTTTGCCGTGGCCCAGCTCTGAATGTCGGAGTAGGAAGACCCGATGGGCCGGAGCAGTTCGGACACGTAGCGGTAGGTGACGCCATCCACCACGACGTAGGTAGGACGACTCGCGATAGTCTGGCCGTTGGTTCCGGTGCTGCGATGTGCCACGTAATAGTTGTCAAAATACTCGGTGACGCCACCGGAGGAGTCTACGTATTGACCGTTCGCATAGGTGACATACCACGTACCGTCCGAAGCCTGCGCGACGGAGCCGCCTGACTGGACTGCGGCTTGTGTCTCGGACTGGCTTGAATATCGTGCCGCGCTTGCCCGCCCCGCTGCCGCCGCTGCGGCCTCCTGAGCCGCCTGCCAGTCGGTGTGGGAAGACTCGACTTTCTCACAAGCCACAGATAGGCTATTCGTCGCGTCCTGATAGATTGATGCTGCGGTCACGTTGACGTCCAGAGCCGCCGTCTGCTCTGCCGAGCCGATGGCGTCGGAGAGTGCGGTCACGGTACTTGCGTCGCTGACCTTGCCGTTGTTCTGCTCGTAGACCAACCTTGCCTCGTCAAGCTGGGTACTGAGGTCCGCCTGCGCCGTTATGCTCTCCTCAAGCGCGATGGAGGCGCGCACGGCCTTTATCGCCGACATGAGAGATGTGCTTGCTGAAGAAACCGCGTTGGCGGTCTCTTGATTATAGCTTGCATCGCTCGACATGGACGCCCAGTCGAATATAGACGTGCCGCCGGAATCGCGCACGCCCTCGTCAAGTGCCGCATGGGCCTGATGGAGGGCCATATCGAGGTCTGGGAGCGTCGTTGCGTCGGCCACGTCAGCCGTTGTGGTCGAGCGCAGAAGCGAGTCACCGCGCGCCACGCTTGTCTCTATACCGTCATAAGCCGTCTCTAGGCGCTCTGCGGCCTGTGCCGCCTGAACCCTAGCCTCTGAGCTTAGCGCCTCTGCCGTACCGCAGCCGACCACCACTGCGAGGCCGATGGCGAGTAGAGTCACCGCCTTTCTCTTGTTCAACACCGTTCCTCCTTTGCCATGGGTTTTATGCCATGCCCTGAGTCACTGGCACACTTTCAATCATACCTTCCGTGCCGGTGACCTCGCAAAAGAGGGGAGGGGCCGCATTTTCGCGACCCCTTCCTTGGCTATCCCCGCTTTATTCCACAGCACCCCTAGTCTTACCCGAAATGCCGTGCTGCGAGAGGGACTACTGGTTGGACGCCCAGTTAGGGAAGTGGTGATACGTATGGTTGCCGTCGAGGGGCATGATAGTGAGGCCCACCTCGTCGTCCTCAAGCGCCGCCTCGAATCCTGCGAGGGCAAACTCCGACAGGTGCTCGTGAAGCGCCTCGTTGGCCGCCCGCGAGTCAGCGGCCCGGACGTACACGGGATACGGGGTGGTGGCGACCATGAAGCGGTAGAGGTCGCCAAGGTCCGCCGCATCATGCGGTTCGACCTCATCCGCCATCTTATTGAACAGGTCGGCAACTCCATCGAGAACCTGCTCCCCAAAAAGCTCGACCGGATTGTACGTAGGTGCATCACTCTTATTCTCGTCCTGAATTTCGTAGGCCATCAGATGTGTTCCTTTCTCCTTGTCGTCTGTCTCAGAGGACGCACCTGCGCAGGATGTCTTTTGAGTTAGGATAGCAGTCGCGCAGCGTGTCGTGCTCACACTCTGATGTGACTCACTCGCGCATCTCCGGGAGGAGTTGGGTGACTGCCTCGTCGGTACTCCCATCGCGACATACGGCACATCCCCGTCTTGTTCATCAGGGTCACGACCTTGTGCGCGAGCCTGATTTGGTAGTAGCGGTCTAATCTCCGTCCTCTGCGTCCTTAGCGGTTCCAATGGTGGACGCAAGTGTTCTCGTAGGCCCGCGCCATCAGCTCCTCTGGTACCTTTTCCCCAAACGGCCTGTAGTATCTCTCGACCTGTCCGGGCCGTGCCACGAGCATGGTCACGAGCTTCTTGGTCCGCACGTTGAACACCATGACGACGCCTGTACTGGTGAGGACATGCGCCTCGTGGCCCGCCGGGTGCCCGGTGTCAACGATGCACTGGCGGACGACGTGGCCGAAACCGACATTGCGGTGGATGCACGCGAGCCGACTCTGCCGCTCGTCATGGAAGTGGCCGCTCTCACGCACGCGCCCCATTGCCCGACGATAGGCGTCAATACTTCCGCCAACCTCGCGTTCAATGACGTGGAAATACTTGCACATGGCTCGTCCTTTCCATCTCCTGGCACTACTAATATAGCAAACCACATTAGTAGAAGTGTGTGAACCTATAAACCTACACAGTTCTCACACAGTACACGCCCAGAAGCCGGTCAGGTGCCAAAAGAGGGGGCGCGCCCGAAGACGTGCCCCCTCTTTTACGGCTGGCCCACTTGCAGCTCGATTCCCTGCAAATTGATACATTTCCATGCCGATTCAGGTCGATTCAAGCACCTCGTCAACTATCGAAGCGAACTCGTGCCGCCACTTGAGGACGAGCCGCGCGTCCTGCGGCTCAATCTCGTAATCGCCGCGCGGGTTGTAGGCGCTGCCGAGACAGACGGCAGCCGCCTCCTCGAAGTTGGCGTACTTGCGGACGAGGTTCTGGGTGCCGTTGCGGATGCGCCAGTAGGTGCGGGCACCAACCGTTCTAGGGATGATGCTGCCCAAGTGGTCATAGGAATGACGCTTTTCCTTGCGCCACTCGGGATGCGCCTCAAGCGCGCCGACGACCTCGGCACGGAACTTGCGGAACTCAGAGACCAGCATGGTTTCCTCCTAACGTCCCCTCGGCATCACGGTCATGGTCTCGCCGTTCCGAAGGACCGACGAGCCGCACTGCGGGCAGCGCGTCGCGGTCGGCTCGATGCCAAACCAGTCCCCGCGCTCGACCACCTGATACTTGAGGCGCTGGCCGCATCTGGCGCAGTAGAGCCGGGGCATGGAGAGAGTAGCGGTGCCTCTACCATTTCTCTTGCTATGAAAACCCATCGTTGCCTCCTTGCGAACGCACTTAACCTAAGATGGCGAGCACAATAGCCACGAACAGGGTCACCATCATCCCAACGAAGTAAAACGCAGTTCCAGTGCGCGTCAGGCTGTAACTGTATGCGCGGTCTCCGATGACGCCCAGCGTTCCGCCGGTGACCACAAACGCAAGTCCCATCGACGCCACGAGGAGCAACGGGTCTATCACTCCCGCACCTCCCAATAGAAACCGTCGCATCGCCGGGAGAGAGCGCGCTTGGCGCTCGTGACGCTCTTGCACTTGACCTCCTCGCGGCTGAACCCGGCAGCGACCACGAGGGTCGCGGTACCGTCATGGTGCTCGGTGATGCTCGCCCTGCCATCGTAGGCAGTCTTGTAGTAGGTCGTCTTCATCGTGCCATCCTCTCCCTTAGTTGGCGAAGCGCAGCCAGTCACCATGGAAATGAAGATTGCCGTCATAGGTCGTGACGCCCAGTTCGTTCCACTGGTCGCTATAGCGCGCCCAGTAGCTCCCGTCATCCGCCTCGTAGATGACGCGCTCTATCCGCCGCCACCCGAAGGTGATGCGCCTCTTGCCCAGCTTGGTGAGAGTCAGTGTCTCGCCCTTGTTGGTGGTGATGTCCTTGGTCTGTGCGGTCATCAGTCACATCCTTTCATAGCCAACCCAGTAGTTCATGGTCGTCGCTCGCGCCTAGTTGGCGAAACGAAGGAAGTCGGCTTTAAATCGAGGTCTGCCGCCCACGCCAGCGCGGACCGTAAGCTCGGTGAACTCGCCGCAGTACCACGTCCAGTAGGTCCCATCGTTAGCCCTGTAGATAATGCGCGTCTCGTAACGCCCCCCGGCAAAGCGAATCTGGTCCCTTCTAAGCTTGGTGAGAGTCAGAATCTCGCCCCTGTTGGTCTTGATGGTTATGGTCATCTGGTCCACTCCTTAATTCCTGCTCACTTGAACACATCTGCTTCCGGTGATTCTGCGGCCACACCGGTCTGAGGACGCGAGCACGAGGCGCTTGCTGTTCATCCCGGCAAGGTAGAGCAGGACCGTACCCGCGATGACCAGAGCCGTACCCACCACGAACTCGATGACGTTGCCTGTCGTGTAGCCGTAGGCGCGGCCCGTGCCGATGGCGTCGGCGTAGAAGAGCACGCCGAAGAACCCCAGAAAGAAGCCCCACGTTGTCTGAGTCTCAATCCTGTTGCGCATGTCCATGTCCTTTCTATAGATGCACCTAAATAAGGGAGAAACGCTCGGCAATCGCCGCCAGCTTCTCCTGAGTGAGGGTCACGCCGTTCAGGGTGCAGTCCTCGCTCTGGTCAAGCTCGAAGCCCAGCTTGGTGAGCGCGTACTCGAACCCGGCAAGCCAGCCCTCATTGTACTGGTAGCGCTCGGAGTCAACACTTATCGCGCGGTCAGCGGCGTCCTTGTGGGCGTTGTAGCGACCGACCATCTGCTCGCGGTAGGCTGCGCCGTCACCCCAGATGCCCATGCCGTCCTGCTGAACCTCGAAGTTGGTCTTGGTCTGCTTCATGGGGTCTCCCTCCGTCGTCGTTCCATACCACTATTGTAGCAAACCACAAACCTATACGGATAGCAAAGTAGCAACCTACATAGGTCCTACATATCCTATGAACTGGGATTATTAAGGCCCATGGCCTTAATCCTTGCCGCCCTTGTCCGGTCCGGTGAGTCGAGGAAACAGGTTGTGGTCTCTGGGGAGTATGGCTTTCCGGTGAGGCCACCCCTCCCTCCGCCTTCCTTGCCGTCTCTTGAAGGCCCTTTCTTCGCAATCGCGGGCGGGAGCGAACGGGGACCGTTCTCTTCTGGCCACGATTTCACAGGGGTATGGGGTGTAGCCCCCATCACTCTTCGAGGACCCAAGCCAACTCGGTTTTCAACGCTTTCAGTGGCCGGAGAGAGCCACGTCCGTCTCGGAGGCTGTTGGAAGGGTTGAAAACCGCGCCATCAGCATGAAAATGACAAGGGCCTGCGGTTGCTACCGCAGGCCCTTGTTCCGTTCTCTGGTTTGCTCGTTACTTGCTGGCGAAGTAAGCGGTATACATGACGTCCGCCGAGGTGTCGGTGGTGCCGTCCGGGTAGGAGGTCACGTCGAACACGTAGTCCTCGTAGTCGGAGAAGAAAGGAATGAGAGCGGCCCAAGAACGCTTGCCCAGCTTGCTGAGCACCATCCACTTTCCGATGACGGTGAGCACCGTCATCACCAGCAGAACGAGGCCGGTAATCAGACCAAACGACATAATGAACGTCAGTACGCAGGGCGTCAACGTGTCAATGTCGTACGTTTGGACTCCTCTCCTTGTGCGCATGTTGCGCAGCCTAAAACTTTCTTGATTCTAGCGGACCACAAGGTACCCGCGTCTGCTTCTAGCCGTTCGTGAAGGTCAGCCCCTCGATTATCAGGGTTACGCGACCACTTTCTGTTAACGTCAGGCTGTAGTCAACCGCGTCACCGCCGATGGTAAGCGTGCCGGAATACTCGGCGTCGTTGCCCATGTTCGTCCTGCGCATGGCATCGACGGTCACCGAGTAGTCGCCAGAATGGTCGCTCGCCGTCCACGAACCCTCGGCTGGACCCTGAACGAAGAGATAACCCTCCTGCTCGTACTCGCCCCTCGTGAAGGTAGCACTCCCGTCAGCGAAGGAAACCGTCTCGGGTGTTAGGGTCGATACGGTGCCGGAGGTCGAGAGGTCGTTGGACTCCAAGACCTCTCGAACGCGGTCGGGCGCAGCAGCGACGTACTTGTCGTGATATTCCCGCGCAGCCTCCTCGCTGCGGTAGTAACGGGTGCCGAACAGCTCCTCGTCACCAAGGGCCGTGTAGTAGCTCCCGTCATCGGACCGCTCAAGAGTCGTCGTCCCGAGCAGGTTTGAGGTGAGCACGATGTCGCCGTCCTCATCGACCCATGTGCCGGTGGTCTCATAGCCGTCGTCCGTGGGGACGTAGTGCCAGCTATCGCTGTCCTCGGCGAAGGTGATGGTGGCGGTATCGCCGACGTCATAGCTCGTCCCGTCCCATGCCGAGACGCTGTAAAGCGTCTGGCCGTGAACGTCGTCGCTGGCGGCACAGCCACTCAGCGCGACCATCGGGGTCAGCGCCAGCGCAGCCACGAGGCCCAGTGCAACCATATTCTTCCGCATACGAACCCCTTTCCCTTGCTAAGTCGCGGTGCTGACATTATCGCAGATGACGACGGCCTTCCCGTCAGGAGAGCGCCGAGAGGTCGATGCGCCTCACCGGGCACGTGGCGCACCAGTCCACCTTGCTGTCGTCGGCCATCGGCCCGCACACGCAACAGGTGTTGCACACGGTCCCTCGCGCCTTTATGACCTTTGCCTTGCTCATGTCGGTCGTGTAGCGCCAGTGACCGCCCACGGCGACGCCACCCTTGCGAATCGCCTTGCTGATGTTCGCAGCCGAGCAACCCCTGACTCGCGCCGCCTCCGCGATTGAACCGAACTCCTCGCCGCTCTCGATGCACTTGACTGCCGTCTTTCTGTTCAAAGTTGCCTCCTCGGTATCTTGTTGCACAATAGCATTGTAGCATAGTAGTAAGACACAAATATGGTGACATAGGAAAACAACTCCCCACACACAAAGAAAGAGCAGGGCACCCATCGGGAAACCTTGCTCATTCTGGCCTCTTGTATTCGATTAGCTCGCCTGCGCTCACACCCAGATACCAACAGAGCTTGCAGATGAGGTTGACGTCGATGCGCTGAACATCACCGCGACAGTACCGGTTGAAGTTGGAGCGCGGGATGTCCAAGTCCTTGCATATCTGGTTCTTCGATATGCCCCGCTCCTTCAACAGCCGTTCTATGTTTAAGCTGATTCTACCGTAGTCCATCCGCGCGCCCCTCTTTACTCAGATAGATTTATTATATATAATTAAGGCACGTTTAATAACTCACTATTCAGGGATTCACTGAATAGTCACCCTAACACGAGTAACGAAATAAAGAAAGAATGATACGGAATATGAGTAAATCACAGCGCGAGCAGACCTGCTGTTTCACCGGGCACAGAGACATTCCACCAGAGTCGGTGAACGTGTTGACCGACAGATTGGAACGGACCTTGAGGGAGCTGATTCACGGCGGTGTCCGCTACTTCGGTGCAGGCGGCGCTCTGGGTTTCGACACGCTCGCAGCCCGGACCGTTCTCAAGCTGAGGCAAGAGTATTCACACATCAGGCTGATTCTCGTCCTCCCGTGCCTCTCCCAGACGCGAGGATGGCGAGAGAGCGATGTGCAGGTGTACGAGGACATCAAGGAGGCTGCGGACAAGGTGACCTACACGTCCAAGGAGTACACACGGGGTTGTATGCACAAGCGCAACCGGCATCTGGTGGATTGGAGTAGCACCTGCATCTGCTATCTGACAAAGCCTAGCGGCGGTACCGCATACACGGTGGGCTTTGCGAGGCGAAACGGCCTTCGCGTGATTAACCTCGCAGAGCAGACTTCTCAACGCTAAAAGTAGCTCATGTGAATACCTAGTCTGTCCATCATGTCGAAGATGCGCTGGCTCGCGATGCTATAGGCTTGCGCGTGGTCCAAGCCCTCGTTGCGATAGGAGGCATAGACCTCCTCCGCTCTCGCGTTGACTTCATCTATCTGCTCCCAACTGAGGTCATAGGCCGCGTCGAGGGCATTACAGGTTATGTGCGGCGGCAGGTAACAACCCTCCATGGCACCCTCTTTCAGGTTGTGAGCGTCTACAACTTTATCACCATTGACAAAAGATGAGAGGCTGACGAGCATCATGCCCATTAGCCTCTCGTTTCCTTGATAGCTTGCACCTTGCAACGACTGAGAATCGTCTGCTTCGTGCCACGGTACTCATCGTGTGCCTTCACGGTGCCACGAAGGGCAAGCCTGTCACCGGCATAGAACGGCAGCCAGTTGTCCTCGACCTCGTTGTAGTACATGAGATAGGCCGTCGTCTTCCAGACGAGAAGGTCGCCCTCGTCGTCGGCGAAGCGGTAGATGTTCACGGTGTCCGTGCCGTAGCCGGAGAAGGACCGGCGCTCGTAGGAGCTGTGCCCAAGATAGGTCACGGTGCGCTCAACGCGCTCCCTGACCTCGCCGACCCACTGGCTGTTCGACGTGTCGGGAACCTCGTTAATCCATGTGTCGATGGAGACGACGGTGTAGCGCGGGTTGAAGTGGTAGAACTCGTTGAGGTGAACCTCGTAGCGCCCGATGACGCCGGTAAAGTCGGTGGAGGTGAAGGTGCGGTTGTACGCGCCGCCGCAGTTCTCGGTCTCGCCCTCCATCAAGTGCTCGGAGAGAATGGCGAACTGCTTCGGGGAGAGGCCGCGCTCCCCGCAGTGCCCGTTCTCGTCAACCATCGAGTCGATAATCTGCTCGGCGAAACTCTTGGTCCTCATGGCACGCCCCCCTCTCGGCCGTCCTCCGTACCATAAGTATAGCAAAATGTGATACCACTACTGTGGTATAGTGGCAATCCACATTCTCGACAGATAAGCAGGCTGGTAGGCAAGGCCCACCAGCCTGTTTTTTCTCTACCGTCCTCCCTAAATCGCGTCCTCGCGTAGAATCCCGTGAGGATTTGGGTAGCACTCGCGCATGGCGAAGTACCTCGTCACCTTGCTCACGCACTCGCGCATCGCGCGCGGGAGCTGCCCGAGGGCGTCCGCCTCCGTATCCGCGCGGCAGACGGCGAAGTCCCGTCCCTTCGGGTCGTTCGGAGAGGTCACCTTCCTTTCCAACTCGACGCGATAGTAGCTCTCCATGTCCTTGTCCTTTCTCTCAATGGCGCATTGTTATCCAAAGGCACCTTTCATTGCGGAAGGTGCCGGAAAGCCTCTCACAACCGCAGGTCCCAGAGTGTCGAGCGCGGCGCGCTCTCCCTGACTCCCAGCTCACGGAGTGTGGCTACGGGGTCCGGGTCGTAGTAGGGATAGAAGCGCATGAAGGAACAGGCCCGCATCTGCTCGAACGGCACCGAGCCTACCTGTGCGGGAATGTCATAGTGCCATTCGCGCACGGCCCCGGTCTCCTCAGCGTCGATAACAAGCTGGCGTCGTTTTGCGTCCCACCAGAAGGAGCACTTGTCGAGACGGGCACAGGCCACGTCAATACCATCGCGCACGGGGTCGTACCGACGGTGGTAGTAGAGCGTCAGTATCCCGTCCTTGATGCTCAACGTCTCGTTCGTGAGCTGTCTCTCCGGCTCCCTGCGATGACGCAGGACTCCTCCGATGGCAACGGACGCTCCTGTCAACAACGCCCCGGCGACCACCAGCAGCGCCGCAAGACGCATGGTCTCAGGTCGATTTCCCAGCTCGCGCGTCTCAGCTGCGAGAGCCGTCGGGTCGAGCGTCAGGGCCGCGAAGACCGCGAGCGCCGCCAAACCAGTCACGCACACGCACGCCATGACGATGGCGACCCGCCCCTGCGTCCAGTCTCTCCACCATCCGTGGTTCCACGCTCGCTTCCTCTCTTGATTCACTGTGAAAGTCATGTCAGCCTTCCTTGCGGTTATTCTGCCTTTTCCTCTATAGTCACGATTCCTCCTCGCTCTCTGTCACATGCTCGCCCCACGCACAGAAGCCCTCGCCGATGTCCTTGTCCATCGCGAAGTCAAGGAGCGTACAGCCGGTGTGGCCGTCGTAGTGAACGCAGTCCCGGCAGCGCACGACTTCCTCGCGCCGCTGTACGGGCACGCAGACGCGACGGCCATCGTGGAGCGTGACGCTCTGCGCGTCGATGATGAACTCCCGAATCCTCATGTTGCTCCCTCCGATGCCAGCACCTAGTCACAGAGGCCGAGCTGGCCCTCGATGGAACGGGCACGGGCCGCGTCGCGTCCTGCTCGGCGACCGTTGCCATAGGCGTCCGGGTCGGTAATCGTGGTGCGCGTCGTCCACGTGCCCCAGCCAGCAGTGCGCTCCTTGAAGGCGTCCTCGACGCGCTGGGGCGTGACGACCATGAGCGCGACGCTCTGCTTCTCAAGCTCGTCACCGACGCCACGTGCGAACCCCGCGCAGAACGACGTGCGGATGCCTCTGCTGGAATAGCCTCCAAAGACCTCACGCTGACGGCGGGCCTCCTCGTTCGCCAGCTCGTTACCGATGTGATAGAGGTAGTCGAACGCAACCCGCGCGGCGGTGGCGTCCGTCTCGTAGCCCATGAAGACGAAGTTCTTCATCTTTTCACCCCTGCAACCCTCACGATGCCTGTACATCTTGCACCGAAAGCTGCGAGCGATGACCGACGCAAGCTTCGTCGCCCAGTTGCGGGAGACCTTGGCGCTGTAGACC
>OLOH01000368.1_pt1 | contig 34698 bp, 54 predicted proteins | sample 1673221 | NCBI WGS metagenome assembly OLOH01 (sample SAMEA3136767, study PRJEB25190) | human gut metagenome
ATGATGTTGATGACAGAGGAGTTATCGTAGATGAGAGAGAAATTGATAGAGACGAAAGGTATAGTTGACGGGCAGGAATTATACTGGGGATATAGTGCTGATGTAAAATTAGTTAATATCACACAAGACGGAACCTATGATATTCCGCCATTGGAAACTGTAAAGGGTAATCTGTCATTCAGAAACGGCAACATAGTCGGTGCTTGTAATATCACCATCACTTAGCTACCGTTACGACAGCAATAAGTTAAGTGAAACATTAAATAGCGAAGTATGGACAGAAATGAATTAATAGATAAATTAAAACCTTATTTTGAAGTAAGTGAATTAGTATGCACTCATTGCTACTCCAAGTTTGGTGAATCTTCATGGTAGTTTATAAGTACAGAATTACTTAGTACTCTGTATATACTACGTACTAAGATATTCAATAAACCTATTACTATTAATACTTGGAAATCTGGTGGATAGTTCTCATAGAGAGGATTACGTTGTAATATGTGTCAACTAGTAAAGAATAAAAGTAGTATTTACTTATCTGCACACTGTTTAGGTAAAGCAATAGATTTTAATGTAAAGGATTTAGATAGTAATACAGTAAATAATATAGTAAGATAGAATGCTGAATTATTTGAATATCCTATTAGATTAGAAGCTAATACCGATGGATGGTCACACATAGATGTATACCAGCCAAAAGACTCTTCTAAGAAGCTTTTAGAGTTTAATGGATAAGTTGTTCATTTAATAAAGAAAATGGCTTAAAACGCCTTAAAATGCGTTATAACAATATGGATAAAGAAACTATATTTTACAGTATTATGTATTAGGATAGTTCTGCTATTAGTATTATACCAGAACTAGCTAATGCATATAATATGACCCCGCATCGTATAGCTAAAGAAGGTGAAGTAATTAGTATACCTATTAATAGAACATTAGGTAGATTATCTTTTGTTGGTGGTCAAGATTGGATACATCCTATAGTAAATACAGATAATATTAGTATAGTATTTGATGCTAATAATACTGGTGCAGTAAGAGTGGCTAGACCAGTAATACAATATTGTGATCCAAATGGATGTAAAAATTTAGTGCAATTTGCATTACATTAGAATTAATAATTAAAATATACGTATATGACAAGAATAACAAGAAGCTATATAGCTCCAAATCCTAAAGAATTCGAGTATTGGGTTGACTTAGCAGCAGATCCAAAAGGTAATGTAATTAAGTATTACGCCGGAGGTAGTAAATGGTTACCTTTAAACGATGATACAGATAATGATCAGAGTGCTAGAATTGAGGCACTTGAATCAGGTAAAGTAGATAAAGTAGAAGGTAAAGTATTATCTAGTAATGACTTTACTAATGCATATAAAACTAAACTGGATGGTATTGCTGCACAAGCAAATAAATATGTTTTACCAACAGCTACAGCTGAAATTATTGGTGGAGTAAAGGTAGGAGCAAATATTTCTTATAGTAATGGTACAATTAGTCTTAGTAAAGCTAATGTGACTAGTGCATTAGGATATACACCTCCTACAGCAGATACTAAAGTGACTATAAATAATACTTTAACGAGTACTAGTACTACTAGCGCCTTAGCTGCTGCACAAGGTAAAGCTTTAAAAGATTTAATTGACGCATTAACTACAAGAGTTGCTGCATTAGAAACTCCAGCAGCTTAATATAACAAATACATATGGTAACAAATAGGATAATATTTTTTGCAACATCTGTTCAACCTAATCCAGAAGAAATAGACTATTGGGTTGACTTATCTGATAATCCTTACGGTGGTAGCATTAAATATTTCAATGGAACCGAATGGGTAAGGCTGGCTGCCTCTGGTGGTATACCTGATCTTAGCAACTACTATACTAAAACATAGGTAAACAAATTGCTTAATGATAAAGCAAACATTAGTGATGTAGATAGTAAAGTAGATGATGAAGAGGTAAAAGACGTAATAAAAGATATACAGTTTAATACTTCAAATCCTAATGACATTACTATGGTAATGTTTAAGTATGATGGAAGTAATGATTCTATATCTTTACCTATAGCATCTACTGGATCAGCTGGTATTATTACATCTAAAGACTTCTTAGACTTTGTTAAGCAGCATCAGTTATAGGAACTTCATACTGAGATGATTGATACCTTTGCTGATATACGTGCAAAGTATTAGAAGAAACTCATTGCAGGTTTAAACATTGAAATTGATCAAGAAACTAATGTTATTAGTGCATCTGGTGATCTAGCTGTACAATGGGATAGTATTACTGACAAACCAGATTTTAAACCAGTAGCTACATCTGGTGATTATAATGACTTAATTAATAAGTTAAAACCAGGTAAAGACGTTAGTATTAGTGAAGATAATGTGATTAGTATTGCTATTGATTTAGATTCATTAGAATAGTCTTTAGCTACTTTACAAAGTAATATAGATAAAGAAGCTGCTACTGCTCGTGCTGCTGAAACTAAATTAGGCAATGATATAGCTACTGAGAAGAATAGAGCTGAATCTGCCGAATAGACTATTAGTACTAACTTACAGAATGAAATTGATAGATCTACTCAGATAGATACTCAACATACTAATGCTATAAACAAAGAAGTACAAGATAGAAAAGAAGCTATTGCTACAGAAGTTAGTGATAGAAATGCAGCTATCTTAGTAGAAACTAATAGAGCTAAGGCTAAAGAAGAAGAGTTAGACAATAAGATTACTGTTCATACTAATGCAACTAATGCAGCATTAGCATTAAAAGCAGACAAGTCTGATACTTATACTAAGGCACAAGTAGATGCTAAATTATCTGGTGCTTATAAAGTAAAAGGATCTAGTACATTTGAAGCTCTACCTAAAGATAATAATGTAGTTGGTGATGTATATAATATTACTAATGCATTTAACTTAGGTGGTAAATATTATGATGCTGGTACTAATGTGGTATGGACTGAAGAAGGTTGGGATGCTTTATCAGGTTCATTTGATACTACTGCTATTGAAGGTAGTATTCAAGAAGTAGCTGATAACTTAGCTCAAGAGATACTTGATAGAACTCAAGCTGATACTACTATTAATAACAATGTATCTTCACTTACTAATAGAGTAAAAGTAAATGAAGATAAGCTTACTATTATTAATGGTAATGAAGCTACTACTGGTTCTATAGCTAATGCTATTAAACAGGCTAAGTCATATACAGATACTACTGTAACAGCTGAATAGACTAGAGCAGAAAATGCAGAATAGAAACTAACTAGTGATTTAGCTAGTGAAGTAACTAGAGCTAAAGGCGCTGAATCAGCTAATGCTACAGCTATAGCAAATGAAGTAGAAAGAGCTACTGGTGTAGAAGAGACATTGAATAGTAATATTACTCAACTGTAGACTCAAAAAGTAGATAAAGTTGAAGGTAAAGGTCTTAGTACTAATGATTATACTACTCCTGAAAAGAATAAACTAGCTGCTATTGAAGCTGAAGCTAATAAGTATGTATTACCTGCTGCTACAGCTAGTGCATTAGGTGGTGTTAAGATAGGTAGTAATATAACATTAGCAAATGGTGGTACTATTAGTATAACTAAGGCTAATGTAACTAGTGCATTAGGTGTAGATCCTACTACTAAGTATGTCACACTTGATACCGCGCAAACTATTACAGGATAGAAGACTTTTTCTAAAGATGTAATATTCAATAATACTTTAACAGGAATATATAATGCTGGAGGTAATTTGATATTTGGAGCTGGTACTGAAAAAATAGTATGTTTACTTGCTGATTATTTTGGTCCAGTAGAAGTTAAAACTAATACTATTAATCTTGGCAATAAAGACGGATATTGGAAAGGAGTTCACGCTGGCAGGTTAATATCTTATGCAGCAAACGGCACAGCCCCTATACAAGTATCTTCTACTACTCTGTGTCCAAATCTGAATGCAGATATGGTAGATGGTAAAAATGCTGATGAATTTTCAGAAAAAAATGGGAATGTGAAAACGATGACAACAAGTACAGAAATATATTTGAAGTTGTATACTATTACAGCTACATTATCCAACTTCTCTAGCTATATATAGTTTGTTATTGGTGGTAGAGAAAGTGAAAAACTTTGTACAGTAAAAGTCAATCTTGTTCAAGGTAATAATACTAATTTTAGTGATGTATTAATATCTTACGATAATGTGTATACAGGTGGAAAAATAAGAGGGTATCTTGTTAATTCTTCTACTATAGAAATATGGTATATAGGTTTCTAGTGGGATAATATACATGTTGCTACAAGTAATATTTTAGCTAGTGGAGTTAATGTAACTAAGAACATGGAACTATACAGTTCTCTACCAACTTATACACGAGTGACTGCCCAATATGATGCACCAGAAGATTGGTACGGTGTATCTTGGTCAGAAACATCATCTAACCCAGATTGTACTCGTATTGGTAATATGGAAATGCATAGATCTTTGCCTATATAGAGTATGATGAAAGGATATATATATTTTAAATCCGGAAACCCTTTACATAGAATGTTAAAGTTAAATGATAATTGGACTAAATGTGAAAGTTATTCTGCTGGAGGATGGAGAGATATAGACACTTTATTAGAAGATAATAAGGTTAATGTAATGATTAAAATACCTGAATTTTGGTGGATAAATGATTATGTAGAATCTACTGAAACACATAATTTAAAAATATGTCCACATGCCAAACCAGGATGGTATCATCATAAAGAAGCTTATGTATCTGCATATGAAGGTTATATTGATGGAAATTATTATAGATCTTGTAAAAATAAAATACCCAGTGTTGGTTTCACAAGATCTGATATAAGACCAAAAGCAAGAGCCAATGGTTTAGGAAATTCATGGAATATATATACATATAATGAGCATAGAGCTATTTGTCATTTATTCTTAGTAGAATATGCTACTAGAAATTCACAGAAAGCTGTTAATACTTCACTTACTGCTGAAGGATTTAGACAAGGTGGATTAGGTTCTGGTTGTACTACAGGAACGGCTACTATCAACGGAGCTACAACTTACTCGTTTATTCCTACTGGAAGTTCTGATAGTTTAGGTAGTGGTTCTGGTGAAGTTACAGTAACTATACAATAGACTAATTCATCTGGTTCTAATACTTCTACTATTACACGTAAATGTAATAGATATAGGGGCATTGAAAATCCATTTGGTCATGTGTGGAAACATACTGATGATGTTATTAATGTATATATTTCCAGCTTTAACGCTAGATTTTAGTATAAATGCGATTCTCCGGACCATTTTGGTGATTCTGTTTCAGGGAATCCATACTATAAAAATATAGCAGCAAGCGGTGTTGTTACAGGACATAAAAGTAAAATAGTTACTACATCTACATGTGATTTTTTTGCTTTATCTTGTACTAATGGTTCGGAAACTACATACTGGTGTGACTATAACTGGGATAATACTGATGCTTCAGAACATTGTTTGTTAATCGGTGGTCTTTCTGACAATGCCGGCCGGGCGGGTCTCTTCACTCTTCGTTCCTCTGGTGGGGTTGGTAGTTCCTCGGTTAGTATCGGTTCTCGATTAACATATCTCCCGTGGGCGGAGTAATGACTTAATTATGCAATACGGTGTAGTTAAGTAATACCCACAGGTTGCTTCTCTAGAATTAGAACGAGTATACATTATTAGTTTTAAGTAAAAAAGTAGTAATTCTGACAATAGCAGCAAAGCAGGTCTATTCAATCTTAATTCCAATAATGAGGTTAGTAATTCCAATGCTAATATCAGTTCAATGAAATTGCGTATCGTAATATTTTCAGTTTATCATATAATAGCCAACTACTGAGAAGGACCTTACCACTTGGTAAAAAATATAAATAATTTATTAAGGGTTAGTAGTGAAATATCGAAAGCTCTTTGTAATTTCAGACTATGAAGAAATTTAAGAATTTATATTAGAAGATAACAGATTTAGAAAATATAAAACTAGCTCATCACAATGCTAGAAAGAATAAAACTCACAGAGATGATGTAAAAAAAGTAGATGAAGATATAGAAGGATTTTGTAAGTAGATACAAGATATGTTAATCAATCATACTTATAAAACTTCTGAATATTTTACTTTTAAGTTATATGAACCTAAAGAAAGAATAATATTTAAGTTACCTTACTTTCCAGATCGTATAGTACATCACGCTATTATGAATATAATGGAACCTTTGTGGATTAATTAGATGATACCTTAGACTTATAGTTGTATCAAGAAAAGAGGAATTCACAAAGTTCTTAAGTAGATATAGCATGATCTAAAAGATGGAAAGAATACTAAATACTGTCTTAAAATAGATATTAGAAAGTTTTATCCTTCAGTAGATCATGATACATTAAAACAAATAATTAGAATAAAGATTGCAGATAGAGAACTGTTATAGTTACTAGATGAAATAATAGATTCATCAGATGGAGTACCTATTGGTAATTACTTATCTTAGTTCTTTGCTAATCTATATCTATCTTACTTTGATCATTGGGTTAAAGAAGATAAAAACATAAAGTACTATTATAGATATGCAGATGGTATAGTAATACTTTATAAAGATAAAGAGTCTTTGTAGATATTACTTAGAGATATAAAGTAGTATTTAAAAGATAACTTGAAACTATAGTTAAAGAATAACTATTAGGTATTCCCAGTAGAAAGTAGAAGTATAGATTTTGTTGGATATAAAATATATCATAACTTTACTTTAGTTAGAAAAGCATTAAAGAAAAGATACTGTAAGAAGAATGCTAAACTAAATAAAAGAAGTACTAACTACAAATATTATAGAAGAAAAATGGCTAGCTATATAGGATGGTTTAAACATGCTAACTGTTATTCTTTACTTAATAAAACTATTAAACATAAAGAGCCATTAGATTACTTGGATATACGTAAGGGAAATAAAACATACGAATAATGAGTACGTTATAGTTATATAATCGCAGAGACTTTAACATATGCTAGCAGTAATAAATATTGATTAGCATTTTTATTTCAGATAAAATTATTTTAAGTTGTGTTGAGTAGAAGTTTATATATAATGAATCTTGCAAGACGTATATTTGCTAATGGATATCAATCTATAGTAGGTTGGCTAACAGGTATAGCGACTATACTAGCACCAGATGCACCATTAATAGGTGTGTCATTTCTATTCATAATATTAGACTTAATCTATGGATATAAAGTATGTAGACAAGTAACCAATAATAGTTACTTTGAATCTGGTAAGTTCTGGTCTACTATTGAGAAACTAGGATTTGCAGCTGTAATGATAGCTGGATTTACTTTATTAGATAAGTTTATATTTATGACATATGCTGATCTGGTGTTAGCTAAAGTTGCAGCAGGAGCAATATGTTTTGCAGAAATAATATCATTATTAGAGTCTAGGAAAGCATTAAAACCTAATTCACTAATAACAAAACTGTTTACAAAGATAATAAAGTCTAAGGCAGAAAAATATTTGGATGTAGATATAACAGACATCTTAGAAGAACAAAATACTATTACAAATGATACCAATACTGATAAGTCTAGCAAAAAGATTAATAAGTAACATTATCGGTTGGTTTAAAAGGAATTACAAAGCAATGGCAGTGATTATCATTACGATTCTCGCTGCCATTTGTTTTTATTAGAATAACTAGCTAGATAAGAAGAATAAAGAAATAGATAGAGTAACTAATAACTATCTTTACTATGAATAGCTAGCAACATAGTAGAAGAATGATAATAGAGTGTTATAGCTTACTCTAGATGAATTTAAAGAAACCAAAGATAGCTTGATACAAGAAGTACATGCTACAGTAAAGAAATTAAAGATCAAAGAGAAGGAGTTGAAATAGGTACAGATATAGGAGTAGAAAGTAGTACATGATACTACTATAGTAGTTAGATCAACTGACTTTAAAGTGGAAATCAAACCAAATAATTTGACATCAATCGTAATAAATAAAAGAGATACGCTCCTAACACATAGTATCGACATTCGCAATACACAATCACTATTTATTCATACTAAAAAAGAATATAAGCGTAATTATCGTAATTGGTTTTAGCGACTCCTTCACTTTGATTTTAAAAAACGAACTATTTATAAGTACCAAATTGATAACAGTAACAAGTTAATCAATGTAGAAAATACTAGAATAATAGATTTATCAAAATGAACTTTATAAATAATACTCGGCAACGCTCACAACGTTCGCTCACCTCTACGAGGCTCGCTCACTGTATAGTGGACGAGCTTTTGTTGTTTGTGTATGTTAATAATTTTCCTCGCTTCGCTCAGGGTTCCTTCGCTTCGCTCGGAAAATTATTATAAAGCTATTTAAGAAAGGCTATTAGTTTCTGTTAAGGAGTGTATCTAAGGTACTATAAAAATTTACAGTAAGTCTTAAAATGCGTTTTATGACTATTATAATTATAATTTAAATATATAGATATGACATTAAATGAGCTCATTGATGATATTCTATTAGAAGCTAGAAACAACTAGATTACTGAGAGTGAAAAGCTCAGTAGATACTAGATAGAATTGTGGATTAAAACATATCGAGCTTACCTATTAAAACAGAAGTTAGATAAGGGAGAGCAATTAGATTAGATCTTCTATTAGACTATACGCATGCATTTGGATAAAATAGAAGAAGACCCAGGTCATGCAGAATACCAAGGAGACAAAGAATTACCTACTTTACTTGGTACTAAACTTACTACTTCAGTAATAACAGTAAAGGATGCCTATGGAAACATTATTCAATTAGGTTCTGAAACTAAGATGAAATTCTAGAGATATAGAAAATATACCTGCAAAGATTATATTGCATATGTTAAAGGCAATAGGATATATGTAGAAGGTGATGCTAACTAGTTAGAATATATTGATGTAGAAATAATTGCTGAAGATCCTACTGAAGATAAACTGTGTTATAATCCAGATAAGGATGAATATCCTTTACCAGCTTATATGTGGGGAACTGTTAAGTAGTTAATCTTTACTAAAGATTTCTTAACTATGAGATAGCAAGTATCTGATACTACTAATGATAGTAAAGATGACACTTAGAATGTGATGAATTAGAATGTTAATAGAAGTATAAGACGATGAATGAATTAAATAAATCAGCGTTTAAAACTGCTTCCTATACTATTCCGTCGTTTTATAATTCTTATTTAGAAAGTATTGAACCAGATACTGTTTACGATATTGATTACACTACATACAGAAAAATAATAACAGAATACTTTCAATATCTGAGAGATTAGATAATAGAAGAAAGTAAAAGAGTAAAATTACCATATAGAATGGGTAGTTTACAAATAATCAAAAAGCAACCAAAACACTTAGATAGTAGAAGTCTTAGAATTGATTATTAGGCTACTAAAGAATATGGAAAGTTAATTTACTTACTAAACGAACACTCTAATGGATATAAGTATAGGCTATATTGGGATAAATAGGATTTACTAGTTAAAAATAAAAGTAAATACTAGATATAGTTAAGTAGAGCCAATAAGAGAAATTTGGCTAGTATAATTAAAAATAAAGTTCACGATTACGAAGAAATATGATTTACACATTTGAACAGATTCAAAATATACCAAAAACAGCAGGAGTATATTCAATAGTAAATATTTTAAATGGCGATAGATACAACGGTTATATGTGGTCACATAAAAAAGCAGACAAAATTTTACCATATAAAAAAGATAATGCTAAACGTATAAAATGCCAAAAACTGGATGATTTCGGCAATGTGTTAGAGGAATTTGATTCATTTAAAGATGCAGCTTTAAGTTTAGGTAAAAAGCCACACAGTGGGGATCAAATATCTTTATGTGCTAGAGGTAAATATAATAAAATGTATGGATTTAAATGGAGAATAAAAAATGATAAATAAATTAATATCATCTAAAGAAATAATCGCTAAAGCAATTGCTGATTACAATTTGCAAGAAGCGGATATTAAAATTACTGACATAAAATCGTGGATAGCAGAAGGTATGGAATTAATTGGTTCAGTAAATTAGCTTAATCATAAAGTTGTTATATTACCTATACACGATTATTAGTGTAAATTACCATGTGATTTATTTAGACTGAACAGTGTTGCATTTTCGTTGAATTCAAAAGGCGGATGGTTTCCTGCAAAAAAAACTACAGGAACATTTAGTGTATTTGATAAAAAAAGTGATGATAACTGTTGTAGAATGGTAATACAAGATGTTAACTTGATACCTTTGATAAAGAATACATTTAATTTAATTGATGACAAGGATGCTTTAGATATTCTAAATAAGGACCCTAATTTAAGATAGACTTTCAGTGCATTAATAAATAATTATACTGTATGTAGTAAAAACGGAGAATTACTTCATACTAACTGTGATACTAACTTTAGCCCTACAGTTCAATATGATATTAAGCCTTAGTATATATTTTTTAATATACGTGACGGATTTTGTAAAATATCATATCATGCAATTTATACTGACGATGATGGTATGCCGTTGATACCAGATTTGCAATCTTATAGAGAAGCATTAATTTACTGGTTAGGTACAAAAATGTTGTATTCTAAATGGATAGCTGGTGAAGTTAAATCTGATATTTATTATTCTATAAAAAATAGTTGGAATTTTTATAGAAAGCAAGCATATGCTGAATCATTAATGCCGAACCAAGACGAATTAACTAATATCAAGTACACATGGAATACATTAGTCCCAGAGATAGATGAAGAACGTACTTTCTTTAGTACTACTGGTGATAGACAAGAAATTTATAATTAGAATTATAATAGATTATGGAGATAAATAGCCAAGTAAATACATTTCTCGAAGGAATGAATCTAGATTCTGATATTACTATGCTATCTGACAAGTAGTATAGATGGGCATAGAATGTTAGATTGTTAACAGATAATGCCGGAACTACTGGAATTCTATAGAATATAGAAGATATTAGACAATATTTAGGAGGTTTAGAAATCTCTGAAAATATACTAGGTACAGCTGTTAGTAGATGGTATAATACAGATAAAGAAAAAGTAGAAGAATGTGGAATAGTATTTACTAAAGAATTGTATGAACAGAATAGAATTAATAATCTTTGGATAGTAACTGACTTTAATAGCATTAGCCCAACTTGGACACTGATCGTATCGGCTTAGTTAAACGTAACAGATAATGTATCTATTGTCACTAACTTTGAATCTAATAATGTTAGTAAAGTATATATATCTGATGGCAATACTTCTATTAAATGTATTAACATATAGAAAAAATATAATACTAGTAAGACTAGTCCTATAACAGATAGTACATACTTTGATCTGTTACCAAGTTCTACTATTGCTCCATTTAAGTTTATTGAATGGACTTCTGGTAATTTGCCAGCAGGTATGGTACAGTATTGTTATTAGCTATTCAATATGCATGGCGGTGAAACTACAACTTCATCACTAAGTTCTATGATACCTGTATCTTCTAGTAACACTAATTCATCTAAAAACTTTAATGGAAACAATAAAGACGAAAGTACAGACAAAGGGTGTCTATTGTCAGCTACATTATTTAATGACGGTAGATTTGAAAGAATTAGAATAATTGGAATACAGTACACTAATAAAAATCAAGTACCAAAAATATACATTATAAATGAATTAGATTTGCCCAAATCTGACAATCCTACCATTACTTTTACATATAATGATATAGGTAAGAATTATATTAATGAGTTATCCATTGAAGAGTTTAACAATATAATTCCGTTTGAATTTAATGCTAAGAGTATAGCTAAAATGAATAATAGGTTATTTGCTTCAAACTTACAAGAAATAACATGGGATGTAGCTTACGATGCTAGGGCATATAGGTGCAATAAAAATGGAACAATATAGCTAAATTCTAGTATAACTGAAAATTCTTTAACTTTAACTTTTGATTAGTTATTGGGTCAAGGTAACGACTTTATTATACCAGAAGAACACGACTGTATTAACCCTATGAATAGTCAAATAGTATATCCAAATAATGAAACTGAAGAATATGCTTACGGATATGATGATAGTAGAACCGTTAGAGGTGGCAAAGGAGTAAATATAAGTTATAGATTTGTTACTACAGACTTAATAGAATCTGACAATACTCCATCTGTAGATGAAGAAGGTAATAAATTATTAGCTTATAATATGGAATTATCTGCATCTAAAAGAGTAGACGCTACTATTAAGTTAAAATGTCCAGAGAACGGTCAAACTGTATATATCTATAATAATGATAATACATCTAGAATAAGAAATTATAGCGATCCATTTTACGTATCTAATTTTTTAGGGTATTAGAGAGACGAAGTATATAGATTTGGAATAGTATTTTATAATTAGAAAAATATACCATCTCCTGTACATTGGATCGGAGATATTAGATTTCCATCTGGTGATATTGAAGGATATGAACCATTTACTTTTGCTGATACAGTTGATGGAACTGGTAATTATGAATTAATATCTCATCCGTTAGGTATAGTATTTTATGTATAGAATCTTCCTACAGATGTAGTAGCTTATGAAATAGTAAGATGCGACAGAACATTGGCAGATAGAACTGTAGTTACTTAGGGATTACTAAACAAAACTGTTAGATTCAATGGGTGGTAGAATAATACTGAAGATTATAGAGCTGAATATTCTATTGGTAGCATAGATAGAAGACCTACTATTATGCCAACATTTACAGACACTACCGTATCACCGTTTGCACAAGGAATATATCATATATATGATAACAAAATGGTATAGCAAGATACTCAAGCTATAAACCCAATGGACGTTAACGGTATATTTGATTTAGTAACAGCTGATATATGTTTTAATAAAGAAAATTCAGATTCTATTGTTACTAGTAATATGAATATAGTTCCATTATATTGTGCTCATTCCGCTACATATTGTAATGATGATAGATATAAACATCACAGACTAGGAATACCTTTCACAAAAGTGTTAGGTAGAAATGATAACAATTAGACTGAAAATTCATTTGGTGGTGTAGTAGAAGGATCGGATTATGATGGAGATCAACCAGCTATTAAATTAGAATCTGGAGTATTTGACGGGTTTGAGTAGAATGACGGCAGACTTAGTGGAGGGGTGTGTAAATATTATTAGATGTTTGGTAAGAACTATGCTCATAAAGACAATTCTAATTTGCGTCAATCTTTTCCTATAAAAGATGTTACTAAACCAACTAATATTTCTCCTTATCAAGAAGCTTTTGATGCTAAATAGATAGTAAACTATATAGATAGATTTGGGTTTATCAATTATAGTATTGGTTCTAATGAAGCTCTTGGACCACATGGAGTATGTTTAGCTGTTAGTGCTCCAGATGTATACTCCGGAGGTTTTACTGGTATACGTACAACGCCAATGCTGAGAAAGTTTAGATATAATTCTGTACTTTTCGTTAACATAAAAAAAAGTGCTACTCAGTATGGTGGTAACACATTTATAAGTAGAAGTTATTCTACTTATTATAGTACTAACACTTATGTTAAAACATCTTGGGAAAAATATGATACAGCTATGTGTTTCGGTGGTGATACATATTTAGGAGTATTAGATTATGCACACACCTTGTTGTTTACTAGGAATGACCCAGACGATAGAAACGGTTTTAAGAGATTTGTTGCAGCTTATATACCTTTAGAATCCAGTGTAAACTTGCACTATAGAAACGATGAACATTTTTCTCAAGATACTACGGTATCTACAGGTAATGCTCAGACTGGAGAAGCTAATATTTATTTTTTAACAGAGCCTGGAGCATTAAATACAAATTACACTCAAGGAAAGCCTATGTATACATATAATTCAGCATATTCTAGTACTAATACCGCTAAAAGTTATATTCAAAGTTCTATATACGCTGAAGATAATGTAAAGAGCATGAATCGTATTACTTGTTCTGAAGTAAAGTCTATTAACGAATAGACAGATAGTTGGACTAAATTTAAATTTGCTAATTATTTAGATACAGATAGTACATATGGACCTGTTACTAATTTAAAAGTGTTTAAAAACAGATTGTATTTCTTTTAGGATAGTTCTGTGGGTATAGCTTCTGTTAATGACCGATCATTAATTAATGATAATAATGCTGGAGAACTAGTATTAGGTACAGGTGGAATATTAACAAGATATGATTACTTAGTTACACAAAATGGTAGTAGTATTATAAATGATAAAAGTATTACTAATTCAGAAACAACTTTATATTGGCACGATTTTGATAAAAATGTAATATGTTCGCTAGGTAACGGATTCAATGAATTATCTAAGGTAAAACAAGTATAGACATATTTAAATAGATTACCAGATTCAGCCAGAAGAAATCCAGTATCATTTTATGATAAGAAATATAATGAAGTATGGTTTAGAATATATGATAGATGTTTAATATTTAATGAACAATTAAATGTATTTACTTCTTTCTATACTCATAATCCAAACTGGTTCTTCCCTTTCTCTACTAGATTAATTACTATTAAAGATAATAATTGTTATTACTTGCATAATATGTATTATGTAGACGATAGCAAAGAAAAAGAAGAGCGTATATCTTATATAAGATTTGTAGTGAATAAAGATATTGCATACACAAAGGTATTTGATAATCAATGGTTTTCAGCTGAATTTGAAGATGTTGGAGATGAGGAAAAACCTACTTTAATAACTGATATACATTTTGAAACTAAGACACAAGTTACTGAACCAATAGATTATAATCAGATAGAAGTTAGAGAGGATAATTACAGATTTGCAATAAGTAGAGAAAAACAAGATAAACCAGATTTACAACAATAGACTAATATGTCTTACGCTGGAAGAATGAGAGGAAAATATTTGATTTGCAATTATACTTTTGATTGCAACGATAATAAAGAATTTAAGCTTCCGTATATTAAAACAACTTATAGATATTCAATGTTATAATATGAAAAATAAGAAATTAAAAAGAGTTCCTCGATATGCTTTCGGCGCTGATGCTATTTCAAATTGGGGAAACATGAGTGGAGTAGATAAAGCAAATGTAGTTACACAAGGAGTTGGAGCTATAGGTAGTATGATAGGTAACGCTACTAGTGGATAGAAACCTACAGCAGCTGGTGTAATAGGTGGCATAGGATCTGGAGCTGCAATGGGCGCTTCTATTGGTGGACCTTGGGGAGCAGTAATAGGTGGAGCTATTGGTGGTATTACTTCAAGTATAGGTTCTGGTGGTTCTGTTAATGAGTAGACTGGTGAGTATGAATTACCATCAGGAATAGCTGGTCTATTTGGTCATAGTAAAAGTTATATACGTAATAAAGCTGGTAGAATTAAAAATGGTATTCAAGCTAGACAAATGTCTGAACAAGTAGCAGCTGATTACTATCAAGAAAATGGATACAATGAATTAAGTTTATCTAAAGGTGGTGTAGTACCATCTACTATGGCTTACTTAGATGATGGTGAGATGTTAAGAACACCAGATGGAACTATAGGTTCTATACCAGAAGAAGGTAAACCTACAGATTCTAATTTATTAAATGTACCTGTTGGAACTCAAGTATTAAGTGATAAGATTAAAGTTCCAGGAACAAATAAAACATTTGCAGAAATGGGAAAGAAATTAATGAAGAAAAGCAACAAGAAAGCTAATAATATATATGCTGAAAATAGTTAGATGCTAAATGAGAGAAATAATCAGATAGCTTATCAAGTATTATTAGATTAGCAAGAAGCTTTGAAAAGTAAAAAAATAAAGAAAAATGCTACTGCTTATGCAGATGGTACTAGAGGTATTAAACCATATGGATATAATAAAAATATGTCTGATTTTAAATACTGGGATCCAAATAAAAATAACTATACACAAGATTATTTAAACTGGGTTAATAGTATTACAGATCAAGATGTAAAAGATATCTATGGTGGTAAATATGGAGATATGTCTACTTACTTAGGTAAGAATAAAGGAGTTATACCTACAGTAGAACAAGCTAGATCTTTAATGACAGATAGAAAGTATGGTGATTGGCATAAGATTGGTCAAGCATATGTAGATAGTATATCTAATCAGAGTAGCGGACCTAGACCTATACCATCTTCTGAAGTAGCAAGTAGATTAGGCATTCCTTATAATATTAATGCTCCTATTGGTAATGTAGATACTGCTAATGCTAGAAGTAGTAAATACTTTAACTATACTGGTAATCCTGGACAACTTCCAGTAGGTAATATATATAGTACAAATAGTAAAAAGCCAAAAACTCCAAGTGATAATAACTGGTTAGATCTAATAGACAATATAGCTGCATTAGCTGGACCTATTGGTAATATATTCTCAGGTAGTCCTGAAAGAGTAGAAACATATACTTATGATCCAGTATATGGTCCTACTGATTATAACATAGATCCCATACTTAGAGAAGCTACTTTAAGTGATAGAATAGCTAGATATAATATGTCTAATATAAATCCGAATACTGGAGCTAATATGGCATTTGGTTTATAGTCAGCTGTTAATAGAAATAAAGCCATAGCTAATGCATATGCTACTAAAAACAATGCTGAAAATCAAATGGCATTTAACAATGCTCAAATAGCTAATCAATGGGGGCAACAGTATGCTAATGCTAGACATTTAGCTTCTGTAGAACAAGCTTAGAATGATGCAGCTACTAGAAATATTCGTAGAAAAGGATTTGGTGATTTATCTACAAGAATATAGTAGATAAGTAGAGATAAACGTCTAACTAAAAGAGACTCTGCTATACTAGAAGCTATGTTACCTTATTTGGAATATGGTATGACATCAGATCAATTAACTAAATTATATAATAATTTGAAAAGATAATGGCAACGAATAGATTTGATAAACCAATAGAAAGTGAGTATATTAGTTAGTATACACCAATACCCTTTGAATAGTTATATGCTATAGGTAAAGCAAATAACGAAAGAGTAGATAAAGCTTATTAGGATTTAGGTAATCAGTTTACTAAGTGGTCAGAGTTTAGATCACCATCGGCTGTGGATACTAAGAGATGGTATGATTTAACAGTTGGAGCTGGGCAAGATATAGTAAACAAATTGGCAGCTAATCCAGATTTGATTAAAACAGCAGAAGGTAGATCCTTAATACAGTCGTTTATTAATACTAGACCTTATAACGAGCTAAGTTAGTTACAATAGAGCAGAGAAGGATTACTTTAGAGATAGAAAGTAAATCAACAACTTATGCTATCTGGTAAGTATAATCCTTTATGGCATGAAGTTGATTTTACTAATTATAATACTTTAGATAGTGGAGTATTTAATGATGTTGCTCCATTAGCTTATAAATCAGAAGTAGATTTAGTAAAACCTTACGTTGATAATCTAAAAGCTGGATATATTAGGTCAGATGGTAGTTATGATTACTCAGGTGTATCTACTGATAGAACTGATGAACAAATAGCTAAGAATATATCTGCAATATATAATACTCCAGAAGCTCAAATGCATATAAACGCTTTAGTAAGATAGGGATTTACTCCTGACCAAGCTAGAGCTTTATTTACAGATAGAATTTATAGAGCTGGTAGAGAGTTTGCGTATGAAGATAGAGAGGCAAATGAATTTGCTAAACTAGAATATAGTAACAGATTAAAAGCAGCTAAAACTAGTCAAAACGTAAGTAACGAAGGTCCTTGGTATTTAACTGATTCTTTAGAATATACAGGATTATATAAATTTAATAATGCTAGAAACTATTACTTATCTAATAATCCTAACTATGAGAAACTAAAGAGTTATATCAATAGTAATGATCCAGTTGTTAGAGAAATGGCTAGTAGACAACTTAGATCACTTGTAGATAGCGCTACTCCTTATAATATGTTCAGAGATATTATGAGAAAGTATGGTACAGAAAAGAATGGAAAATTACAAATTACAAATACTGATATAGATTATGCCGTTAATGATATATTCAACAACTTTGGATATACAGTTCGTAACTCTAAATTAAATGATCTATTAAGTAGCACTATATAGGGAATTACAGAAAATGAATAGAGTACTCCTTTAGGTAGACGTAAAATTATATCTGGTGGAGAGAATTTGAATTTAATGTCTAGAGTAGTATCAGAAATAGCTGGATTTGAAGCAGTAGATCCTAATCGTAATAAAGTAATAAATGCTTTGAAAGGTGGTAAGTTTAACAATATGATATTACTTAACAATGATAATATGATAACTATTCCAGTTATTAAGAATGGTTAGCCAAGTACAGCTAATTTGCAGAGAATTAAAGTAGCTATATCTGAAGATGATATTAAGAATGCTGGTCTTACTGAAGATGATATGAAAAAAGCTGGAGCTACAATACAAACTTCTAAACAATCTATATCAGAAAGTGAAACATCTAACTTATCTGGAAAAATTTCTGGTGAAAGATCTGAATTAGGAGAACAAATAGCTAAGAAGTGGAGTAGTAATACTACTAGAACTGTTAGACCTGGTGTTAAATATTATGTATTAAATTTAAGTAATAGTGTACCAACATCTGGAGATTATTTAAATGCTGAATATTTAAATCAACAAGCACTTAAACTGAATGTGACAGGATCAGCAGCATCTGGGTTATATCCAGATGTACAAAATGAATCTTTTGGATTTCAATAAATAATATAATATGGCAAAGAAACAAACATTTACTGTGGGTAGTAAAGATAATATGAGAAGTAGGCTTCAAGAGTTAAAGGATTATACATTTAATCCTTTAACTGGAGTTAATCCTTCTGAAGAACAATATGAATTTGATATGGCTCAAACTAAGCCATTAAACATTTCTTCTTTAGAAGAAACTCCTAAGTAGGAAAAGATTGTAACTACTGAAGATGCTAGTGCCACTAAAAGTGGAAAAGGACCCAACTATATAGCAGATCCGGTATTCTCATTTATCAATGGTATTCAATAGGATATAGTAGAAAGAGCTACTGGTGATATGCTATTGAATAATAAAGAAAAAGATGAATTAGAGTTTCAGAAAGTTTTTCTAGAAACTGAAAAAGAAATGAAGCTGTTAGATCAACAGCTTAATAGAGCTTACTTGGATAAAGATACAGATAAGGTTCATGAATTATATCCTTAGTACAAGGCTACTTTTGATGCTTACTCTAGTATGCTAGATGAATATAAAAAAGTAGCTAGTAAATACTATAATCAGTATGGATATCAACCTACTGTAGAAGAAAGATTACAAGCTCTTAACGAAGGTATTTCTGAAAGAGAACAGAAGTCTAAAGAATTAGGTGAAGATATTCAAAGAGGCAGAGATATATTACATTTTACTAATAGTATATACTCTATAAGCGATGAGTGGAAACAACTAGAACAAGAAAATTGGGTATATCAAATACCTAGAGCATTAGGTACTTCTTTTTCGTCTATATAGGCTACAGCTGCTAACTTTGTAGCTGTTGCTGCTGCTAATTATCTAGCAGCATAGGTTGCAGCATCTCCTACTGGTCCTTATTCTCCATTAATTGCTGGCGGTGCGGCATTAATAGGAGCTGGAGTTACAGTAGGTACTAATATATGGTCTAGAAATAGAGAGTCTTTATCTGAAGTAGCTAATAATTATAAACAGAATGTTTATGAATATGCTAATAAAAACAATATAGATATCAATAGCTTAGCAGATATAGGTAGAGAGAATCTAAGTCGTATTGCTGGTGTAGAATACTCTAATGATAAGAATTCTTCAAATTATAGAAGCAATGATGAAGTATTTGAAGATATGTTAGCTTATGATATACCTACTGGTAATAGTGAATTAGATGTACTAAGATACAATACTAAAAACAATCTAAAAGATATCTACAATAGAAACATGGCTCTAGCAGCTGGCGATGTAGCTCAAGCTGCTACTATAATTCCTGGAGCAGGTAAGGTGTTTACTAAAGTACTTGGTAAACTTAATTTGCCAGAGAGAGCTATTGATGGTACAGTTAAGGTATTAGATAAAGCAATTGACTATACTACTAAGAAAGTAGCTCCTAAAATGTCTAAGGTAGCTAAACATAGATTATCTAAATATATACTAGAACCTACAGTTAGAATAAGTGCTAATGCTGCATTAGAAGGTACTGGAGAAGTAACACAATACATGATTGGTAATCGTATAAATGAATAGAATACATCTGATACTAATCTGTATAATCCTCTTGATGTAGCTACCATGTTTATGGAAAACAATGCTATGGCATTAAAAGGTTTAGCTGCTGTAGCTGGTATTAGTGGTGATCCAGCTTTAGATGGAAATAAAGAATTAGTGGATAATTTTAAAGTAGGTGCAGCTATAGGTTTACTCATGGGTGGTGGAACTACAGCCGTAAGTACTGCTAATAATCTAAGATCTTATAATGCTGGTACGGAGTTATCTAGAAACTTAATGGCAGAACATATATCTGCAAAAGAAGATATATATAAGTATATTCAATATGCTAACAAAGTAGATAAAAGGATGCTTAATAAAGAAGCATTCTTAGATGCTATAGATCAACAAATAGAATCTGCTAACATTCCAGATGGTTGGACTAAAGAAGATCTTGAAAGCGAAAAAAGAAATATATCTTCTATATATGATATTGTAAAGAATAACAGTAAAGTAAGAGAATTTAAAGGAGAAGATAGACATATTGCGGCTGCTATATATAAGCATAAAACTGATATGTATAATAAAGCTATATCTGATTATGAAACTCAAGTAAAAGATATAGCTCAAAGCTATAACTCTATTAATTCTGAAATAGATAATGTATTAGGTAGTTTATCTGATGACAATACAGATAGTGAAAATACCATACTGTTGAAAGCTTACTTATTAGATAAAGCAAGATTAGAAGGAATTAAAAATTACATTAAAGTATTAGAAGAATCTTAGATAGTAGATAAAAGTAAACTAGATGAGTTCTATATAGCTGAAAAAGGTATAGAAAGACGTTTGTCAGGTTTATCAGATGTTAAAGACAAATTCTCTGTAAACCCTGATGATATTATTTTAAGTTCAAGAGATGATATTGAATCAAATGCAGTTAAAAGTCTTTTAGCAGAAATTGCATTAACAGATGCTAAGCAATCGTATAAGAAATTTATAAATAGTGACAAAGCATTAAATAAGGCTGTCGATATATATAAGAATAGTATTACTGAGGATACTATAAATCAAGATGAACAGATTCAGGAAGAAGAAACTCCACAACAAGAACCTGCTAATATTGATGAAGAAGATACTTCAGATACTATAACGTTACAAGATAGTATTGATAAAGCGCAACAATAGGCAGATAAAATTCAAGAACTAATTAATTAGCAATCATCTATACTTGAACAGACATAGCAACAACTAACAGGAGAAACTGAAGAAGAGGAAAAAGCTGTTTCTCAGCCTACTCAAGTTTCTTCTGAACAACCTGTACAAGAAGAAGAAAAAAAAGTTGTATCTCCTAAATCATTTTGGGAATTAGGTACAACCGTAGATACAAGTGAAGACTATGAAGGATTAGTAGCAGAAGAATTAACTGAAAAAGATTTAATTAATCCTGAAGAAACTATATCAGAAGATAATGCCAATAATGTGGCAGATAATCCAGAAGCTACAGTAGATCAAAACGCATCTGATTATGAAGGTACACAGAGTGTTGAGGATATACCTTCCGTTTAGGAACAACCTTCGATGCAGACAGAAGAAATCGTTCCACAAACTCATACTGTTACTAGTAATACAGAACAACCTTCTGCTCCTGTTACTGAACAAGATATAGAAGATAGCAAAGTATACGATACTGATGATGTTTAGGTTAACGATGAAGAACCTACAGAATTAGTATATGGAACTCTATACTATCAGCCAGATAATGATCAACCTATGTTCAAAGGTTATGAATCTGGAAGATCATTAAATGAATATCTATCTACTCCAGGTATGTTAGCTGAAAGTAAAGTTACCGCTAAGATTGGTCCTAAAGATTCTAAGTTTGGATCATATGATCCAGCAAATAAAGCTACCTGGGATGAAGCTCCTATATATATAGAAATAGAAGCTAAAGATGGTAGAAAGTTCATGGCTACTTTGAAGACTATTGAAGGAGCTAAAGGTATATACAGAACTCACGGTAGAGAATTATCTAAATCAGAAGAAGATAGAATCCGTGAGTTACGTAATCAAATCATTGAAGCTAAAATTAATGATCCAAACTGTGAAATAACATTTAAGAATATTACTATTACTAATGGTAACTTTAATGTTAATAGAACAGAAGAAGGAGAAGTAATAAACAGAAACCTGTTGGATATAGAATCTTTAGGAGTTAGAGATTTACACAATATATTAGATTCAGAAACTAAGTTTGGTATAGGTAAAGGCGTAGCAGACCATTTTATAATTATGGATAGAAATGGTCTTCCTATGGAAGGTAAAGGTGGATCTGGTAAAATATTTGTATATCCACCTGCACAAAATACTCCAGCTGGTGTTACTAGAAATATTAAACTTAACGAAGCTAGATTCAGTAATGAAGATAATAGTCCTTCAGAATTAGCTAGATACTTAGCTAATGTAATACTATATAGATAGACTGGTAATGAAGCTGTGTATCCAGAAGATGTGATTCAACTAGTGGTTAACTATAGTAATTCTACTATATTAGATCCTTCTGATCCTAGATATGCATTTTTAGCAGATAAATAGTTCTTTGTAAATTATAAGGAAGGTTGGGCTTAGTTAGGTAGAGAACAAGTTCTTCTATCTAAATTGAGAACAGATGCTGGATTTGAAGACCTAGTAGAATTTATTACAAATAATTTACATTGGAATACAGAAAAAAATCTATTGTGGGGACCATTGCCTAAATCATTTAGAGAAGCTATGATAGATGATAATGTAGATCATTTAGAATTAGTTCCTGGACTAGAATTTGATTTAGAAGACGTTGGATTAAAGAGAATAAATGGTAAATTAATAACTGACGAAGATAATCCAAAAGGATTAACTACTTTAGCTTACTTAATTAAACATGGTAAGCTATTAAGTGATTTGTAGGATAGATTATTTACTAGACCATATGTATACATTGATTCTCCAGTAATATCTTCTAAACCTACTGAACAACAAAAAAAGTTGGAAGCAGAATCTCAATCTCCTACTAAAAAGAAGTTCAGTTTATATGAAGTTCCTACTTTTGATGCCAGTGAAGAATTAAGTAGCAAGACGGAAGATAAATCATATGATGAATTTACAGATGCAGATTCTGATGCTGTATCAAGTTTCTTAGGATTAGATGGAGCTCCTAAAATATTAAATAGTAATCAGTTAAAGCAAAGTAAATTTATCAATACTAAAAAGGCTAAAAAGTGGCTACAAAAGAAGTTAGGTCTTACTGATGAACAAGTAGAAGTAACTGATGGAGTTATTAGAGAATTTGCTAATGGTTCTGCTGTATATGGTATAGCTAGAGCAGATGGAATTGCTATATCTAATAAAGCTATTGAAGGAGTATAGTATCATGAAGCCTGGCATAGAGTATCTCTACTTATGTTAGACAAAGATACTAGAAATAAATTATATGATGAATTCAGAAAACAAAATAATTAGTATAGCAATTTAGACAATAAGCAACTAGAAGAAGTAATAGCAGATAGATTTATGGATTATATACTTAATGATAAAGAATCTACTTTAAGATACTATATCAATAAGATATTCCGTAATATTAAAAAATTCTTGCATATTAATTCTAATATTGATCCTACCAATCTTAATAAAATATTTGATGCTATTAAGTATGGAGATTTTTCTAATTATTAGCTCAATGAAGAATCTCTTAAAGATTTCTTAGATTCTTATACTGATGGAGCTTATTATAAAGTTGGTCCTAATAAAGATATAACTTTGAAACACTTCCCAACTTTACAAGACTTTCATTCAGCGTTAGATAGCTTAAAGGCTTGTTTGTTTATAGCTAATGGTGCTAAATATATATCAGATGTATAGAATTTAAGCAATATTAAGCTTAAAAATCTTTTACTATCATTTATTAAATCAAATAGAACTACTACTGAATAGAAGGAAGCATTACAAGAAATAGTAGATAATTTTGATGTATTTATGTATCATCTACAACCAATGCTGGAATAGATGGGGATTAGATCTATAAATCAAAATATGGATGAAGAATTCCTAGATAGAGAAAGTAATGGTATACAGAACTACGATAAGGCTGGATATGAATTTGATAAAAAGAACAACGCATTAGCTAGTGCAAAAATGTTCTTTGCTACTTTATCAGATACATATTTTAGTTATAAGGATATAGATGGAGTAAAAGCTAGAACTCTTAGTACTAGAATTAATACTATTACTGGCTTACCTATGATAGTTAATTATGACACGGCTTATGCTCTAATTCTTAAAAACTTAAGTACAGTAGAATCATTTAGTACTGAGCCTGGACAAGATCCAGAAACTTCATTATTAGGCAGATGCGCTAGATTGGCTAAAGGTAACGCTTTTTTTGCTTTCTTATATAAAAGATTAAATGGAGATATTGATATAAATCTTCAGACACAAATATTACAAACTGTTAAAAGTTTTGATTAGAATTTTGTAGAAGTACATTATCAACAAACTGAACAAGGTACATCATTTGTAGTAGACGATGGAATAAACAAAAGAGCTACTAAAATGTATCCTTCTACTTGGTCAGATTTGTTCTTTAATTCTTCTTTGGTAGAAAGAACTGAAACTGAAACAAAACCTAATAAATCTGAAATAAGCGCAGTTATAAGTAGATTTAATGAGTTATATAAGTAGGTAGAAGATAATAGAAATACTATTACTAATACTGATGTAGATACTTATATCAATGAATTAGTCAATATATTGAATTCTGTTGGTATTACTGTAGATCACGATACTATAGAAGGATTATTACCTAATGACAGACCTTATGGTATATCTAAATTAATATTAGGCAATGAAGCTGGAGCATTAAAATATCTATTTAATGGAACACTTCAGAATCTTATAGATGATAAGACAAAATATACTAATAAAAAAGGTATAGCTACAGTAAGACAATTAGACTAGATATACATGAACTTGGGTAAGAACAGTTTTATTAACACATTAGCTCAAGCTCAAGCTGTAACGCATCCTAGTGATACTGAAATATCAGTATTAGGTCCTAATAATAATATTATTTTTACTAAGACTCTAAACTGTTTTGTATCAGATCAAGTTAGATGGCTTAATAGTCACGATAGTGCTACGTTAAAAGATTTAAATGCTGATACTTATTGCAGAAGTTCTTTGATTCTATCTGCTGTTAACAATAATAGTCCTATCAGACTAAATACTTTTGTTAATTTCTATGGGGAGAATAAAGGAGATAAAGGTAGAGATTATCTAAGTATTTCACCAGTTGAAGACTACTTAGCTAAAATGACATTTACTTATAACAATCATATTATATTCCCAACTATGGCTGATAAAAAGACATGGTTTACTATTAGTGGAGTAGGATTATTCAATAAAGAAATGTCAATTACTCAAGTTGGCAATAGTTTAAAGCTATAGTTTAATAGAGAAGCGTTAAAACACTTATATCGCAGTTGGGAAGATGAATACAATACTATAGTAGAATACTATAATTCTCTTCCAGATGTTAAGAAACCTATTAAGAACTATCATACATCTGGCAAAGGTGGTCTGTTTAGACACTTTACTGGATACTATACAAAAATAGATGGTCAACTTAAATGGATAGATTTAAATGAAAGAATTAAAAACTCTGTAAAAGAAGGTAATATCATACAAACATTAGAAGAGATTAAATAGGAACTATTTACTACTCCAAAGGATACTTTCTAGAAGATTAATGATAATCTACATATGCAACTTAAGCAAGAAATAGACACTTGTGAAAAATTAGGCATAATAGAAAGAGATAAAAAGAATCCTAAAGTTATCAAGAATAAACTTTTAGACAATGTTGTATTAAATAAATTTAAAGAAATATACTTAGCACATCCTAATAATAATGTATCTAATCAAGCAGAAAGATATGCTATTTTAACTATGATTGGTAATCATATGATAAACTATAACATATCTGTATTAGAAACAGAAAAGATATTTACTGGTGATGTTGCTTTCTTTAAAAATGATGATGATAAGATCAAACGTTTAGGAGCTGTATTATCTACTGGAGATAATCTAAGAACTCAATGGTATACTAGTGTAGATAAGAACATTAAAGAGTATAGAAGACTACAGAATAGATAGACTTATACAAATACTACTATTAATGATAATGAAATACCTAGTAGACAGCATAAAGAACTAGAAGATTTATTTACTTTCTCTAATACTAGAAAATTACTTATCGAAAAAGAAGGTTTAACAGAATCTCAAGTAGATGAGTTAATGAAAGATTCTAAATCAGCAGAAGAAAAGTACCCTATAATATTCTAGTTAGCTAAAGATTTAGCTGTAGAAGATGCATCAGCATATGGTATGAATAAAAAAGGTACTAAAGGTAATATTAACCAAGCTGACGCTGCTGTATATATTAGACCTTAGATGTATAGAGATATTGTTAAAATGCTTGGAGAATGGAGTGATGAAATTGAAGAAGCTTTTAACATAATGGAAAGTGATGCAGACTGGTTGAATGATACAGAGTTGTATGCTAAATCCTTGAAGACGTTAATTAAACCATTAAAGACTACTTACTTTGGTTATACCTATGATGCTAATCTAAAACATTGTATACCTGTGTTTAATAAGATGGCTATGTTCCCTATGTTTAAAGTATTAGCTACTGGAGACAATAGAGAAATATATGATAGAATGAATGCTATTGGTAAGTATCAAGGACTTACTCCTATTGATCAAGTTGCATTTGAATCTGCTGTTAAAGTTGGTATACAAGGAGCTACTGATATATATAAGGATTATAAAAACGATGAGATAAATGATCTAAGTAATATGCATATTACTACTTAGAAATTCAGAAATCTTAGAAGACAGCTTATAACAGATCCTCATACACATGACAGAACATTATTTGGTACTTAGGTATCTACAGTTGCTGTATCTAACCTAGTAATGAACAGAGTATATCAAGAAGGAACCGATAATGAAATAACTGGTCAGCAGATTAAAGAACAATTATTTGGTACTATTAATGCTATATCTAATAAAGGCTTTAAAGAAGTAAAAGATATGTTCTTATCTGATAATACTCTTGATTATACTAAGGCTTCTAAACAGTTAATTAAAGAAGCTAGAGCATCTAATATGGGTAAAGATATAGAAGAAGCTCTTGAAGTAAATCAAGATGGTACAGACTTTAAAGTACCTTTATCAGCATTACCAGATAGTAAATGGGTAGAAACTAAATTAACATCTACTACTAATAAAAAAGCTATTGATTTGGAATTACCTGGTGGAGCATTTATTTAGATGTCTTCATTTGGATTTAAATCTATAAAGGCTGTAGACAGTAGAGCTATCAATGACGGTAAACCTCTACTTAATATAAACAAAGATGGCAGTATGGATTCTATCATTTCTATTAATTTATTCTCTCATATAATTCCAGATTATAAAAATAAGAGTTTTGTAGAAGCTAGAGATTGGTTGATAAAGCATAAAATTATTGGTCAAGAAGCAGGTCCTATGGCTATGGGTTATCGTATTCCTACACAAGGTCTATCTTCTATTGCTGGACTTAGAGTTGTTGATGTACTTCCTTCTGTAGTAGGTGATACTATTATATTACCAGATGAATTTACTACTCAAACTGGTTCTGACTTCGATATTGATAAATTGTATATAGCAAGATATAACTTTGATAAAGAAGGAAATAAAATAGAATTTAAGAAACAGAAGAGTAATGAAACATTTGAAGCATATTTAAAAAGAAGGTATACAGAAGAACAAGGTGGAGAATTAGAAGAATCAGCTAGAGGCTATTCCGCTACTTTTACTTTGTATAACAGATGGCTAGAAAGTATAAATAGTCCTACAAATGTATATGAAGCTAATAGTAGAGAAGCTAATGAAAACTTATTACTTGATACATATCTAGCAGTTCTTACAGATAAGAAAAATGTAGATGAAACTAGATTACCTCTTGATAAAGTAACTGGAATAATTAAAGAAGAAATTCTTCCTATTGTAGATGGTCAAGGTAAATTAGGTGATAGAATACCATTTAGAGAGTTATCTCCTACTTATCAAATGAATAAAAAGTATGAATATTCTGGAGGTAAGACTGGTATTGGTCCGTTTGCTCTTAATAATAAAAATCATGTATTAACTCAGTTAGCTAATCTTAAGTTCTCAGACATATCTTTATTACAAAGATTAGGTTTTGTTGGACTTGATGGTATTAAGAGTAGAAACGAAATAGTATATCAAAGAGATAAAAAAGGTAATATACTATTAGATGAACAAGGTAATCCTATAAAGATCCAAGAAGAAGGATTGCGTATATTAGACTGGATATCTGCTATGATTAATGCTCATGTGGACGTTGCTAAAGATCCGTATGTTATTAGACTTAATGTAAGACAATATACATACAATATATGTAATTTCTTACTTAGAGTAGGTTATGGTAAAGATACATTCTATTTCTTGCCATAGCAAATACTTAAAGATATGGCTAGTGCATATGATAGAGCATCTGGTATATATGGAGTAGATGATAGCAAAAGTAAGACGGCTATAGTAAAAGATGAAATTACTACTATACGCAAATCATACTATGACAAATATAAGAAAGCTGCTACAGAATTAGGTATAAAGAAGTTAGATCTTGAAATGAGTAAAACTGGAGATATCGTAATTCAAAAATTAGATAGTGAAGGTAGATCTACTGGTTTATATTCAATTGAAGATTTTGCTACTGATATTACAGATAGAGATTTCTTAATACAGCAATTACAACTAAGTCAGAAAGATAATCTTACTAGTGAAGAAACTTATAATTATTATAAGAATCAAATATTGATATCTGAATTGTTCATCCAACTTAATGATTTAGCTCAAGATATGTCTAAATTAGTTCAATTGTCTTAGATTGATACTAAAAGATTTGGTGGTAACTTTATTGAACAAGATAGATTCTTATATAGACTAAAAAGCTTAATTGCTAATTCTACTTTGTTTAACAAAGATGATATACTAAACTATTTGAATAGTACATTCTTAATGACTAAGATTAATAATGGTATTGTTGGTCCTTCTGATATGTTTAGTAATATAATGATTAGAGGGAAGAGAGATTTTAAATCTGCTATAAGTCAAGTACTTACTATGATAAATAGAATAGATACCAATGATGAATCTCTAAACAAAACTATCTCTAATGAACTGGAAGGGTCATTAAGATACTCTTTCTTAAATCAAGAAGGTATAGATTTGTATGATATGTTTTATGGTACAGATACTATGGCTAAAAGGTTATCAAAAATCAAAGCAGATATACTAGCAGGTAAGTATCCAGAAATGCTTACACAGGATGGTAAAATAGGTAATCAATTACTTAACTATCTTGGTACTTTAACTAAAATGAGTACTGATAAATATAATGCTCCAGATATTATTATAAAGAATAGAATATCAGATGACGATAAGTATTTGAAGCAGAATCTTAATCAATATTGGGAAGAATTATTAGAATCAGATTATCCTGAAATAAAACAATTTGCTCAAGATTTAATAAGATATCAATTAGCTACTACTGCTGGTAACTTTACTAAAAATGGTATATTTAACTTATTACCAATAAGTGCTATACAAAGTACTGGTTATGCAGATTATATGAGAAGCGTCACAGAAAGATTTAATGTTACTGATTTAGATTTTGATAACTTCTTCTTAAATAACTGGACAAATAATAAAATTGTTAAACCTGTTCAATTATATAAAAAGGTATTTAGTTCTGAAACAGATAAAGTAGAAGATCAATTACAATTCCCTGTGTTGTTCAGTGAAAATAAGAATCATAGTGGAAGTAATTATCCAGTAATGATGATACCTAATTATAGACCAGTTGGTAGAAATGAGTCTAAACAGAATGTGTATACTCCATATGTAAAAGTAAAATTAGCATACGATAACAATCCAGCTAACACTATTTTATACAAATATATTGGAAATGTATTTGACGATAAAGATCAAGAACGACCTGTATATGTAATGACTAATAAGAAAGGTTTAAATCAAGAAGGTAGAGTTGTAAAAGAATATGATAATTATTCTAATTCTATGTTTGAGTTTAATAATATTAATGAAGCATTAGATGCTAAATCAGCATTTAGCGTTGATGATATCAAAAATATCATTAACTTAGGTAACAAAATGAATAGATCTAAGTGGATTAATATTATCAACAATATAGAATTAGTACGTGATTATAAACCTGTTACAGTGGCATTGAACACTAGTATAGAAGAATTACAGAGTGCGCCAACTAGGAATCATGCATCTACTGCTCCCACTTCTATTGCCTTAGAAACTGTTGAATATAAACCTTCTACTGTTAATATTATTGGAGATCATATTACATTTAGAAACGGTAAGGTTGTAAATACTCCGTTTAAATTAAATCAACAACAAGAACATGCGTTATTAGTATTAGAAGATTTTATTAACAATCCTAACAAGTATGATAATAGCGTGACATTATCTGGATATGCTGGTACTGGTAAAACTAGTATCGTTAGTATATTTAATAAGTATTTAAGTAGCATAGGAATAGAACCTGTATTTAGTGCTCCTACTCACAGAGCTAATGCAGTTACTAAAATGAATAATCCAGAATCTTAGGTTATTACTTTACATTCTGCATTTGGCTTATCTCCTATCGTTGATTTAGATAGTGGCAATTATGATCTTAAGAAATTAAAAACAGAACAAATACGTAAACCTAAAATTAAACCTGGTCAATTACTTATAATTGATGAAGCTTCGATGGTTAGTAAAGGTTTGTATAACTTTATTGAAGATTTCAAAAAAGAAAATAATGTTCAAGTAATATACATAGGAGATCCAGCTCAATTATCACCAGTATCAGATAACGCAATGTCTCCTGTATTCTAGAATAAAGCTACTAATGTAGAACTTACTAAAGTAGAAAGAACTGGTAATAATCCTATTCTAGAAGAAGCTACTAATCTAAGAAACGGTAAATCATTATCCTTTACTACTAAACTAGTAAATGGATTTGGAGTTGAGTATATGCATGATGGTGAACAACCAAACTAGATTATCAAAGATATAGTTAGTTCTACTGAATATAAAACTAATCCTTTTAACTTTAGAATACTTAGTGCTACTAATGCTATGATACCTACAGTAAACGACATGATCAGAAAGCAATTATATGGAGATAATCCTAATCAAATTGAAGTAGGTGATTTACTTATGGGATATGATAATGTTACTATGAATGATGGAGAAGCACAAGCTGAAATAATACGCAATAGTATAGACTATAAAGTAGCCAGTGTTAGCAATAAGATAAGTAAATAGATTATATCCGTTGTTAACGGTAGTGTAATAGCAGAAGTAGAAGGATACGAAGTTACGTTAGTTAATGCTATGGATAATGAAACAGTATCAGATAAGGTATTTGTATTAGATAATAATACTAGTACTTAGAATTTAAAAGTTATAGCTAATGAAATAGAAAGTATCAATAAGATGATATCTAAAGCATTTGTGTCTAGAGATTTTGACACTGTACGTATCGCTCAAAAGGCTTTATCTGATATTAAGTTGAATACTATAACTATGAAAGATTACTAGGAAAATGGTAGACTTAAGATTAGGAAGTCTATAGATTATGGGTATGCACACACTATTCATAAGTCATAGGGTGGTACATATGACAAAGTTATGATATATTATGATACTATTACTGGTGCTAAATTTGATACTGATACTCAACAATAGCTTAAGTATGTAGCTGTATCTAGAGCTAGATAGAATGTATATATTGTGACAGATAATAAATTGAATAATCCAGTAGTTATAGCAAGCTCAGAAGAATAGTCTACTAATGAGCATAGAGTTGGTAATTCAGCCATAAGTAAATTAGCAGAGTTAGGAAAACAAAGAAAGAACGAATGTAATGGATAATAATTATGCAGTGTTTAAATTTAAAAAATAAAGAAGTTAAAGCAGCAGTAGATGAATTAACTACTGTGCTAGGCAGCGAAGATGCTGCATATTATATAGTATCTGAAAATAATGGTTATGCAATTGACTAGGCTCCTGATGGAGCTTAGTCTACTGTATTTCTATAGTACCTAAAATAGTTTAATGGTAATAGAGAGTTAGCTATTAAAGCTATGATTTAGCATTATGTACCTCAAGAAATAGAATAGCGTACTGATATGAAAGCTGCTATGTTTCCTCAACAGTTTACTGAAACAAATGCTAATGATACTGTGTCTAATATGATTAATAGTAAGTTGTATTATCAAGATCAATTTTCAAAAGATTTAGCGTAGTAGTTCTCATCTGATTTTCTGAATAATATAAAAGTAAGATTAGTAAGTGAACTAGGTGGAGCTATGTCTTACAATGCTAATACAAACACAATAGAAGTATTAGATAAAACTTTTAATAGAGAATCTCCAGAAGATATTACTAAGCATTTCAATCATGAGTTAATTCACGCTTATACTGTATCAGAATATGATAATAATAGTATCTTTAGATCTAATGTAGACAGTATTTACAACAAGCTTATTAATAAATTCCCTTAGAAAGAATATCCTCGTAAAGGACTTTATTATGGATTAAATTCACCTAAAGAATTCATATCTGAAATAATGTCTAATACTGCTTTTAGAGATTTAGTAGGTAAACATGATATGCCCATATGGCGTAAATTCCTATCCAATATAGTTAAAGCATTAGGATTGAATAAATTAGCTAATAAAATAGAAGGATATACTTCTGTAAAACTTATCAATGAAATATCAGATATTATTGGAGATAGAAATAGTAATCCAGATATAAATAGACTTGGAGATGGTATATTCTATATGGAAGATAGTGATCCAGAACTGAATAAATTATCTAAAGATAGCAAAAAGATACTAGATAAGATTATGAGTGGTTTAAATGGTCGTTATAGATCTCTAAGAACTCAAAACTATCCACCGTTACAATTAGCTAAACTACAACAATAGATTGATATATATCATGATATGCTTTAGAAAGGTGAAGATATACAAGTATTAATTGACTTTATTAAAGAATCTTCAGTAGCATTTAAACCAGTAGTAAAGCGTATTAGAAATGCATGTATGAATCCTGATTTAATCAGTAATGAACGTCTATTATAGTTCTAGAATGATTTTTTAGATTTCTATGGTCCTATGATTAATGAAATCAACAAGAGATTAAATCTACAAGGATACTTCAACGATCTAGATAAAGATACACACAATTAGTTAAATACTAGATTAAACCTAATTTATAGAGCTTACTTAGAGATATCTGGTAAGTATGATAGTATTTTAAAGAGTAAAGTAGAAGCTTTGATTAAGCAGTACTCAGAAGCGTATAAAGTACCTAGTGAAGATGTAGAATCTTATATCAATGATAGAATTAACAATTCTAACTCTGATATTAATTACTTACGTGTAATATTATAGAGTACTAAGTCTGTAGATGATTTAGCTATTAGATTGGCTCATAGACTTATGACAGATATCAATAATGAAGTAGGTAGATTTGCTAACGATAAAGCTCAAACGTTGATAAGAGAGTTTGATAAAATTGATAGAAAGGATTGCTTACTTTACTTTGAAAAAGATAATAATGGTAATACTACTGGATATTTAGTTAGAGATAGAAATTATGGACAATTTAGATAGGATATGAAGAAATTCTTATCAGATCTGGATTCAAAGTATGGAGTAGTAGATAATAACTATGCAGCTTTAGAATTAGAAGACTATTATAACTATCTCAAAGAAAAAGAAGAGTGGTTAGAGTAGCATTGTGAACGTAAATTTAAACCAGAGTATTATAGAGCGTATAACGAATTGCATCCAAATACTAGATTGCGTCTAAAGTAGATTAACACTGAAATAAACACTTTGATCGAAGACGTTACTGACGAAACTGGACCACATTTAGAACGTCTTACAAATAAACAATGGTTATAGTTAGATAGTCTTTACTCAGTAAAAAGAAACTTAGCTAATGATTATTATCAAAATGGAGAACTTAAGACTGGAGAAGATAAGGAAATATCAGAAGACTTGCAAAAGTTTTATGAAACTATTGGTCAAGGCAAGATTAAATCAACTAAGTATTCTCAAGAAGAAATATAGAATATAATAGATCAAAAGAAACAAGAATTATCTGAAGATTTATTTAACAAGTGGATGTAGCGTAATATTAGTTATCAATATACTGAAGAATTTACTAATCTACTTTAGAGTCTAGAAAGAGCTAATATGGGAGAAGATTAGCAAAAGTATGATGATTTAACAGAAG